>Ga0233434_1000085_pt1 | contig 123529 bp, 122 predicted proteins | sample SI_122_August201_4_FD_182738 | JGI IMG/M metagenome (GOLD analysis project Ga0233434, IMG submission 182738) | Seawater microbial communities from Saanich Inlet, British Columbia, Canada - SI_122_August2016_120_MG | ecosystem: Environmental > Aquatic > Marine > Inlet | place: Canada: British...
GCAATATCCTTTTTGGACTGGTTAAGTCCAAAAAACTTGTAAAGCATTAGGGCTACACCAAAAATATTAAGTGCTAATAGAATATACATAATTGCTCCACCTTGATGAATGTAGTCTACTATTTTCACTTCTAACTCCTTAAATATTTCTACACATTATTTTGACGACATTGTTTATGGATGGCAACCTAACTGGTAGTTTTTCTAAAGGGATCAAATGAAACTGATTATTTTTATCTTGTTAAATTTTATTTTGTCTTGTTCTCATGATTCTGTTGATTATTTTTCTAATGAGGCAAAAGGACTTAAGAAAAAATATCAATCAACCTCTGATAAGCTAATGATTTCATCTCAAGGTAACCATAGTACAGACGCAGGTATTCAGGTTGCAAAGATGGGGGGCAATATTATTGATGTTTTTACTGCAGTAAGTTTTGCTATTTCAGTGGAGAGACCACAAAGTACGGGACTTGGTGGGGGAGGATTTCTTCTTTATTATGACCCTAAAAGCATGAAACAGCCGGTCAGTTTAGACTTCAGAGAAATGGCACCTTTTAAAGCCCATAAGCGAATGTATTTGGACTCAAATGGTAATGAGATACCTTATAAGTCTAGAGTTGGAATGGACGCCGCAGGCATTCCTGGTTTCGTCGATGGAGTTTTAACTGCTCATGAAAAGTGGGGGAAACTACCGTTAGAAAAAGTATTATCTCCTGCTGTTGAGCTGGCAAGAAATGGGTTTATTGTATATCCAGAACTCGAAAAAGCACTTAAGTATAAAAAGGAAGACTTAGCGAAGTTTTCTTCAACGAAGAAGATTTTCTTTAATCAAAAAGGTGAGATTTTAAAAACAGGGGAGATTCTAAAGCAAATTGATCTTAGTAAAACGATTGAGTATATTTCCTTAAAAGGCAAAAAAGGTTTCTACAAAGGCTTTGTCAGAAACCAAATGATCGAAACAAGTAAGCTCTATGGATCAGGGCTGTTTCAAAAAAAGGATTTTAGTTCATATAAAACTAAATCTAGAAAGCCAGTAGAAGGTAGCTATAAAGGTCACCCTATTTACTCAATGGGACCTCCGAGTAGTGGTGGTGTGCATGTTATTCAAATCCTAAATACCTTAGAAAATCTCGAGCTTAAAAATCCTTATGGAGAATTTGAGGTCCATTCGATGAGCTCTGCAATGATGCAAGCATTCTATGATAGAGCTAAATACTTAGGTGACGCAGATTTTGTTCAGGTTCCAGTGAAGGGACTTACGAATAAAAGCTATGCAAAAAAATTGTCGTCAAAAATTAACTTAAAAAAAGCTTTCGATCGTGGCGTAAAAAATATGTTAAATCCTTTTGACTATGAGAGTGACGAAACGACCCATTTTTCCATCATGGATTCTGAAGGACGAGTTGTTGTCAGTACTCAAACGATAAATGGTTACTTTGGAAGCTCCGTTGTGGCCAAGGGCACAGGTATCGTAATGAATAATGAGATGGATGACTTTGCGACAAAAGTTGGTGCATCAAACTTATTTGGTGCTATTGGTGGAGAAAATAATTTGGTCGCTCCCAAAAAAAGACCTTTAAGCAGTATGTCTCCAACAATTGTTTTAAACAAAGAAAACAGAGAACCTCTTTTGGCAGTTGGAACTCCGTCAGGAACGAGAATTCTAACTTGTGTCATGCAAACAATATTAAATTACCTTGAGTACGAAAAAGATATTTATGATGCAGTGGCGATGAAAAGGTACCACCACCAATGGCGTCCGAACTACATAAGAGTAGAGGGAAGTGGCTTTCCGCTTAAGCTAACTGATAGTCTTGAAGATATGGGACATCAAATAAAAAAACAAAATTTGGGTTGTCGAATACAAGCTATCGAAAATAAAAACGGTAAACTGACAGGCGTTTCCGATCCAAGAGGAGAAGGGAAAAGCCAAGGACTCTAGTTTAGTGTTCTTGTGACATATAAACGATATATTTTATCTTTTGATCTTCTTATCGTGCAGTTACCATCATCTTTTTTTTCTATGAGAAAATCGTAATAATCAGGTAGTGTATCTGCAACTTCGAGTATAGACTTTCCTTCGTGTTCACCGAAATCAATAAAAACTTGGTCTTCGGCAAGTATTCCTGTTAAAGGACTCACTTCTTGTGTTGACACTTTTCCCTCCTTGGAAATATTTGTCTCAATAATAATTGTTTATCAAAATATAATATTTTCCAACTATTTTATGTTGGAGCTTTTGAGTCTGCTAATAACCTAAACACTAAAAAATTTTGTAGAGAAGTTTACCAAAAATTTGAATTCTTCCTTATTCGAAGCAGGGGTAGAGATCTTTATTAACTCTAGCGCCTTATATAGAGAGTTTTTTGGGCGGTACGGTCTGTCGGATATCATTGCTGATAGGACATCAGAGAAGTGAAGAAAAATCAATTCAGGCCCAAATAAAATTTTCTCACTTTTTATATCATGGTGATGTTTTATTAAATTAAGCTGAGTTGTTGATAAGTGAAGTCCATCTTTACAAAGGAGATAAGAAAAATGTGAATGATTATGTATTTCTAATTTTTGTTTTTCGCCAAGGGTTTTGGAGTCAAGAACGTTTTTGTCAACAAGCGACATACCAATATCTTTAAGCAAGCTAGTGATAAAAAGTGATTGATTAAATTTTTTTTCAAAAACTTTTGATTCCTCCAGTAGGTGAGAAAATATAAGAGTTGCTTTTATAGGTTGAGAGTGAAGGTAATAGTGATCAATCTTTGTAAATTTTTGAAATATTTCGGGTATATATTTTTGACTATTGTTGAATACTTCACTGATGAGTTTGGTGATTTGGTGATATTCTTGAAGTGTCTCTTTATTAAAGGGATCTTTGTAGACACTTTTTTGATGTAATAAGCAAAGGTTTAGCAATCTCAATCCATTATGAATAGGAGAACCATGGGAGAACTTCTTACATATCTCAATGATTTCTTTTTTTATAAATAGATTAAAATTATTTGAGTCATCCTTTCTCCACAAGAGATCTAAATTCTTCTGGCTGGCTAACTGAACAAAAAAATTTTTTGAAATTTTTTGACCTTGGGAAATACAGGGGGTGAATAGATTTTTTTCGGTAAAAAAATTACAAGGAGAATGAGTGAAAAAAAGAATTTCTTTTAGTGAGACTTTTTCAAAGGTAAATGGTTGCAAACTTAGGTCTTTTTCCACAGACACTTTTCGACGAGAAAGAGTTTATCATTTGCTTCGGATATTACAGTGGAAATTGTTTCCTAATTAAGAGGAGTACAAATGACATTTAACATAGTGATCACCTAGGTTAAATTCACACGGGTAGCTTCCTTGGCAGTGGCTTAACGCCTCTTTACATCGAGAATGGAAGTGACAGCCTGTAGGGGGATTGGCCGGAGAGGGAAGCTCGCCTTGAATTACTTCAAAGTCATCAATTGTCTTATTCGGGTCAACTACAGGAGAGCTATTAATAAGTGCTCTGGTGTAGGGGTGGGCAGGTCGATTAAACACATTATCCACTGAAGAGTACTCAACAATTTTTCCTAGATACATCACGGCAACATCATGAGCAATATATTGGATTGCAGAGAGGTCATGCCCGATAAATATGTAGGTAATCTTTAATTCTTTTTGTAGCTTTTTTAAAAGATTAATAATTTGAGCCTGTATCGAAACATCAAGAGCAGATATTGGTTCGTCACAAATAATAACTTTTGGTCGTGTTACGAGTGCTCTGGCGATTCCAATCCTTTGTCTTTGGCCACCTGAAAACATATGTGGGTACCTATAGGCCATTTCTTTCGTTAGACCTACAAGCTCCATTGCTTCAATACATTTTTGATATATTTCTTCTCTTGAAAGTTTCCCTTGAATAATAAGAGGTGCACCAATGAGCTCCCAAGCTTTTTTTCTTGGATTAAGGGAGTTATATGGATCCTGAAATATCATTTGAATCAGTGAGCATTTTTGTGATCGATCAATTGAGCTTAGGTTTTGATCCCCAATATAAATGGACCCAGCAGTAAGCTCCTCAATTCCTAAAATTGTTTTTGCCAGTGAACTTTTTCCACATCCAGACTCTCCAACAATCCCAAGAGTTGTACCCTCTTCAACTTCTAAGGAGACTCCATCAACTGCTTTTATCGTATTTTTACCTCCAAACAAATTATTTGTTTGATAGTATTTTTGAAGAGCATTTATTCTTAATAGTTTTTTCATAAAAGCCTCTTAATTATTTTACCTAAAGGACACATCTGCTTTTACTGCTCTCAAGATCTTTGAGTTTTATACTTGTATTTGAACAGTGCCCAAGTGCCTGGTCACACCTCGGGGCAAACTGACAGCCAGGAGGTCGGTCACCTAAACCTGGGACGGTGCCTTTTATACTGTAGAGCTCTTTTTCTCTTTCTGACATTTTGGGAAGAGAGTTTAATAAGCCTTGAGTATAGGGGTGGTGAGGGGAGGTTAGCACTTGTTTTATGGGGCCTTCTTCAACTATTTCACCTGCATATAAAACTTGAATTCTATCGGAGATTTGGGAGACAACGCCAAGATCATGTGTGACAAATAGGATGGCCATATTATTGTCTTTTTGTATTTCTTTTAAAAGCTTCAGTATTTGAAGTTGAATTGTTACATCTAGGGCCGTTGTAGGTTCGTCTGCAATTAAAACGTCAGGGTTTCCTGCGATGGCCATCGCAATCATTACTCTTTGTGCCATTCCTCCGGAGAGTTCATGCGGATAGCAATTGAGTCTTTTTTTTGGATCAGGGATACCAACCTTATCTAATAAATCAATAGCTTTTGTTCTTACTCTTTCAATAGAAGAACCAGGATTAACTTTTGCAATAACCTCTGCTAATTGAAACTCAACAGTGAAGCAGGGGTTTAATGCAGACATTGGGTCTTGAAAGATAATGCCGAAATGATCGCCTCTTAAGAGTTGCCACTCTTTGTTTGGTAATGATTTCAAATCTTTTCCATTGAAAGATAACTCTTTCGCTTCAACGATTGCTTCTGGTGGCAGAAGTCCCATGATGGCCATGTTGGTAATACTTTTTCCACAACCGGACTCCCCAACGACTCCAAGGGTCTCTCCTTTTTTTAAATCAAAAGAGACATTTCTGACCGCGGTAACAATACCTTTTTTTGTTTTAAACTTAATAGATAAGTCTCGTACGACAAGCATTGATTACCCCTTTTTTAAGCGTGGATCGAGTGCATCTCTTAGACCGTCACCAAGCAGGTTAAATGCAACAACTATTAATAAAATACATATACCTGGTAGTGTAACTTGCCATGGATTACTTTCAATAAAAGGTCTTGCGTCTGATAACATAATCCCCCATTCTGATGTTGGAGGTTGAGCGCCAAGGCCTAGAAAACCCAAGGCTGCGGCATTTAGTATTCCATCACTAAAGCCAAGAGTGCACTGAATTATTAAGGGAGCACTGCAATTGGGAAGAATTTCTAAAAACATTATTCTAAAATCACTTGCTCCAAAGACGCGAGCTGCCATGACATAGTCTTTTTGTTTTTCTTCAATAACACCTGCTCTGACAATACGTGTAAAAGCAGGAATAGAAACAATGGCCACGGCCAGTACTGCATTAATTAGACCTGGTCCAAGGATTGAAACAATAACTATAGCGAGTAATATAGAAGGTAAGGCCATTAAGATATCCATAATTCTCATTATAAACTTGTCCACCTTTCCGCCATAATATCCAGAGACAAGGCCAAGAGTAAGTCCAAGAGTTGCGGAGACCAAAACAACAAAAAATCCGATAAATAAGCTGAGCCTCGCGCCATGAAGTAAACGTGTTAATGTATCCCTTCCCATGTCATCAGTGCCTAGAAGGTGAAAGGTCGATCCCTGTGGAGACCAAAATGGTGTTAAACGGAGATTAGAGCTAAGCTCGGAAGGAGAGAATGGCGAAAGAATTGGGCCAAAGGTCGCAAGTAAAAGAAATAAAACACAGATAAATAATCCAATGAGAGCACCTTTGTTTTGGGAAAGCTCTGACCAAAGAATTTTAATTTTATTTTCTTCCATTATTTTATTTTTCCTCTCATTTTAGGATTTGCCCAGGCGTATAATAGATCAACCGTTAGGTTGATCGTGATAATCATCACTGCAATAATAAGGACTCCTCCTTGAATAACGGGATAATCTCTCGCTGTAATACTAGCAACTAGCCACTTTCCAATTCCCGGCCAGGAAAATATTGTTTCGGTTAAAATTGCTCCAGTAATAATACTTCCAAACATTAGCCCAATTACTGTAACAATAGGAACAAGAGCGTTTCTTAGAGCATGGACAAAAACGACTCGCCTGATCGCCAAGCCTTTTGCCTTGGCCGTCCTAATATAATCTTCACCTAGGACTTCAAGCATACTACTTCTTGTCATTCTCGCGATGACGGCAAGAGGAATTGTACCCATCGCTATTGAAGGCAAGATGAGACTTTTTACGGCACTAAAAAATGCATCGATCCCATCTTCACTTAAAAGGGAGTCAATGAGCATGAAGCCCGTGACTGTATCAACATCATACATAAAGCTGATACGGCCGCTGACTGGTGTAAGTCCTAATTGAACAGAGAAAACAAGTATTAAAATTAAGCCCCACCAAAAAATAGGCATGGAGTAACCAACTAAGCTAGTGCCCATTAAAAAGTAATCCAAAAAAGATTTTCTATTAAGTGCAGCTATTACTCCAATGGGGATGCCGAGAGTAATTGCGAAGAATAAAGCAACTAACCCTAGTTCAAAAGTAGCGCCAAATCGATCAGTAAACTCATTGACAACCTCTCTTTTTGAAACAATTGATTTTCCTAAATCACCTTTAACAGCATTTTTTACAAAATTTAAGTACTGTAGATATAGAGGTTGGTCTAAGCCTAGTTTTGCTTTCATTTCCTGATACTTTTCAGGGCTGGCCCCTCGTTCCCCTAGCATTAACATTACGGGATCACCTGGAACCATTCTCACAAGAAAAAAAGAAATAAGAGTTACGCCAAATAATGTGGGGAGGAAGTCAAAAATTCTTTTGACGAGGTACGAGCTCATTATTTCATTTCCACATTTGTAAAAATATCTCCACCTAGTGGATCAATCGTATACCCTTTTACTTTTTTACTCATCGCTCTATAAACTTTTGAATGAACGATCGGAACCCAAGGTACTTCTTGGTGAAAAATCTCTTGTGCTTTCTTATAGAGTTTCTCTCTTTCCTGTTGAGAGAAGATTTTACGGGCTTTCTCTACAAGGTTATTAAATTTCTTATTACACCAAAGTGCAACGTTTGAGCCTGACTTCACACCTTGGCAGCCAAGTAAAACATGAAGAAAGTTATCAGGGTCACCATTATCTCCTGTCCAGCCAAGTTGAATTAGTGAGTGCTCACCATTTCTCGACTTGGACAAGTAAGTTGGCCAATCATAAGTAATAAGATTGATTTTTATGCCCACCTTCGCAAGATCAGCTTGCATCATTTCTCCCATTTTCTTCCCTGCAGGGTTGTAAGGTCTTGATACGGGGAGAGTCCAAAGTTCTGTTTCAAAACCTTTTTCAAGTCCAGCTTCTTTCAACAGTTTTTTTGCTTCAGAAATATTAAGAAGGTGTTTTTTTATTTCTTTATTATAAGACCACATTGTTGGAGGAATAGGGTTTTTAGCAGAGATAGCATTACCTCTATAAATTGCATTTATGTAAGCGTCCTTATTGAGGGCAAGGTTTATTGCTTTTCTGACTCGTACATCATTGAATGGTTTTTTTGTTGTATTCATTGCAAGGTAGGCAACATTTAAACCTGAAGCTTCTTGAACAATTAAATCACTATTTTTTCTCATTGATTCTAAATCCGACGGATTAGGCTCAATCATTAGGTGACATTCACCAGTTTTAAGCTTCTGGTAACGGACTGAGGCATCTGGAGTGATACTAAAAACGAGCTTTTTAATTTTTGGTGCTCCTTTAAAGTAGTCTTTATTTACATTATATCTAATCAACGTATCTTTTTTATATTTTTTAAAAATATACGGACCAGTACCAATGGGATAGTGATCAATTTTTTCTTTTTCATTTTTAGATGCCAGTACATCAGCATATTCTTTGGAAAGAATACTCATAAAACTCATTGCAAGGTTTGCTAGAAAAGGTGCGTTTGGTTCAGATAAAGTAATTTTAATTTTGTGGTCATCGATTTTTTCAATGGACTTGATTAATTCGCTCATCCCCATTGATTCCCAGTATTGGTAGCTACCCCCATTTACAAGGTGATATTTATTTTCCTTATTGAGCTGTCTGTTAAAAGAAAAGGTTACGTCATCAGCATTTAACTTTCTTGATGGAGAAAAGTATTTTGTTTTGTGAAAAGAAATGTCGTCTCTAAGAGTAAAGATAAAGACTTTTCCATCTTTTGATATATTCCAGCTCTTTGCAATTCCGGGCTCAATTTCTGTTGATCCTTTTTTAAATTCCACGAGCCTATTGTAGATAGGATGAGCGGAGGCATTATTAGATGTTCCGTCTGTAGTAATTTGTGGATTAAAAGCACTTGGACTGCCTTCGGAGCAATAAACAAAAATATTCGCTCGAACTGTTGTTGAAAAAATTAAAAGGGTGGTAAAAATAAAATTCTTCATTATTTTCCTTTTGAAATAGAGCTTAAAGTATAACCGGAATAGACTTTGTAATTGTAGTTTCTTTCTCACTTAAAGAACACTGGTAAGCGAGAATTTTTACACCCGCTTTTTGAGCCTTTTTTAAAAGCTCAGCATAAACGGGATCAATATCTTCGGCTGGACCGAAGGATGTTACATCCTCTCTTGAGACAACAAATAACATGGCAGCTTCGTGTCCCTGTTGTTTTATAGAGATTAGCTCATTTAAATGTTTTTGACCCCTCGTGCTAACTCCGTCGGGAAATAAGGCCATGCCATCTCTCCACAGGGTGACATTTTTTACTTCGACGTAGCACTTATTAACTGATTCTTTGTATTTTTTCTCATCTCCATCAAAAAGCAAAAGGTCTATTCTGCTGTCGCCTACTTTCACTTCAGGTCTTATGTGTTGATAACCTGATAGCTCCTTCACTTTGAGATTTTTAACCGCTTCAAATGCAATGTGGTTTGTTCTTGATGTATTGACATTAATCCAGGTTTTTCCGTTACTTGTCATTTCTAGAGTAAACTTTAACTTTCTTTTTGGGTTATCAGACTGACTTAAAAGTACTGGCCAATCTTTTTCCCAGCAAGTTTTCATGCTTCCTGTGTTTGGAGTATGTGCTGTGATTAGTTCACCATTTTCAAGTAGTACATCTGCTAAGAAGCGCTTGTAACGCTTTTGAATTCTTCCGTGAAAAAGAGGTTTTTGATAATCCATAATACCTTGCCTGTTATTTAGATAGAGGGCAATATTTTGTATAACTTAACTTAGGAGTGGTGTCTATGAGCCAATATTTAGTTAGTAAACTCGTTGAGCTGGGTGCTATCCAGTTCGACTTTGAAGATGGATTTGTTTACGCATCAGGTAAAAAGGGCCCGGTTTACTGCGATACTCGTAAAATAATAGGCGATCCCTTGATTCGAAATATTTTCGTAGATGCATTAGTCGAAAAAGTTAAGCAGTTAGGTAAAGCCGATGCTTTTGGGGCAATGGCCACCGGGGCCATCAGTCTCGGCGCCCTAGTCGCCGATCGACTCAATCTACCATTTTTTTATGTTCGCTCGAGTACTAAGGAATATGGAAAAAATAATCAGATAGAAGGTTTAAACGAGAATGGTTTTGGAGATAAAAAGGTAATACTATTTGAGGACCTGATAAATTCAGGAGGGAGTGTTCTTAAGGGCGCCAATGCTTTGAAGTCAGCAGGATTCACCTTAACAAATATACTAAGTTTAGTTGACTATAATTTTTCGAACGCGAATGAAGCACTGCGCAGTATTTGTCCTGTTAATTCTTTAATCAAATTTGAAGATATTTTAGACTCTATTTCAGATGAGCAAATGGAAGAAAAGAATAAATTAGTTTCTTGGCATAAAGAGTTTTATAATTAAAAAGATAATTTAATTCTGTGTAGCTAAGTTCCATTTGAAAATGTGTCAAATTTTCATTAAAAAGATCCTACACATAAGTCACAAAATTTTTTGAAGGAGTCTGTGTTATGTCTGAAAAGGTAAAACTATCTTACGGTGGAAGTGAATACCAGTTACCAGTTGTTAAGGGCTCAGAAAGTGAGCTTGGAATAGACATTTCTAAATTTAGAGCTGAATCTAAAATGATTACTTTGGACACAGGCTTTGGAAATACAGGTAGTTGTCAGTCATCAATTACATTTTTAAATGGTGAAGAGGGTATATTAAGATACCGTGGTTACCCTATTGAACAATTGTCTGAAAGTGCTTCTTTTGAAGAAGTCTCTTTTCTTTTATTGAAAGGGGAGTTGCCGACAAGTCAGGAATTAAGCAGTTTTAAAAAGTTAATGTTAGAATTCAATAGTATTCCAGAAGGGCTTGTCGATACCATAAAGACATTTCCTAAGGACGCTCATCCGATGGGTGTTCTATCCTCTTGTTTGTCAATGCTGTCTGCGTATTATCCTGAGTACATTAAAAAAACAGATTTAAATGATGAAGAGATGATGAAAAATATTGCTCAAATTATGGGGCAAATGAAGTCGATTCTAGCTTGTTTTTATAGGCACTCAAAAGGAGAAGCTCACGTAAATTCTAATTCAAGTCTTGGGTTTGCTGCAGATTTTTTACATATGATTTTAAGTAAAGACGGAAAAGACGTTCCCGAGGAAGTTGCAAGAGCATTTGATACTCTTTTAGTTCTTCATGCAGATCACGAGCAAAACTGCAGTGCCTCTGCGGTAAGGGTTGTTGGTTCTTCAAAGGTAAATCTTTTCGCCACAGTTAGTGCAGGGGTGAATGCTCTTTGGGGGCCTATCCACGGAGGCGCAAATCAAGCGGTATTAGAAATGTTAGAGTCTATCCAAGAAGATGGCGGTGACTATGAGAAATACATACTAAAGGCCAAAGACAAGACAGACCCATTCAGACTGATGGGCTTTGGACATAGAGTTTATAAAAGGTTTGACCCTCGGGCGAGAATTATTAAAAAAGCCTGTGACACAATTTTAGATAAATTGGGTGTCGAGGATCCACTTCTTGATATTGCTAAAGGTTTGGAAAAAGTAGCATTGGAAGATTCATATTTCGTTGATAGACAACTTTATCCAAATGTAGATTTCTACTCTGGAATAATATATCGTGCTCTTGGTATTCCGACTAACATGTTTACATGCATGTTTGCGCTGGGAAGAGCTCCTGGTTGGATGGCGCAGTGGCAAGAAATGAGAAGAGACCCTGCATTTAAAATTTCTAGACCTCGTCAAATTTACACAGGAAGAAAAGAGAGAAACTTTGTCGATATTGAGTCCAGATAACTTACCTACATTAAGGCCACATTTACTAAAAGGCGATTTAACCATTGAGGAGATCGCCTTTTTTGTTTCAAAGCTTAAAGAGAACTTTACTACAAATAGAAAAAGTATAGGTGATTACCAAAAGAGTATTGAGCTTGTGTCCTCTTATACAGCATTTTATCTTCCATCTAATTTTAAAAAATCAGTTAAAACCTTTGAATTCCTCTTACCAAAGATACGCAATTTAAACCCTGAGGAAATAGAGTTATTTGATATTGGGTGCGGCCCAGGAACGATGTCTCTTGCTTATAGTTCTGAGTTGATAAAACTTTTCCCCGAAATAAAAATAATAGTTAACTTGGTAGACTCTTCTTTATTAATGCTAGAACAAGCAAAGAAGCTTTTTGCTGCCTTTCTTCCTACTGTGCAAGTCTTCTCATACGGGCCCAATGAATTCCTCAAATCATCTGATGAAAGTGGATTTGAGCTTAAAATCAGCTTGTTTGGTAATTCGGTGAATGAGTTTGGTGAAAAGTTATTTTTTGAATATCTAAATAAAACTTCGCCGAAATTTATATGCCTACTTTCTCCAGGGAACAAAGACAGGTTTCCAAAACTTTTGGGTATCAAGAGTATTTTAGAAAGTAAGAAGGGGTTCAAGATTGTTTATCCATGTATAAGTCCTTATGCGAAGTGCCCTGTCGCAGAAAACGATTGGTGTCATCAGGTGTTAAGAGTTAAAAATGACCCCGAGTTTGAAAGGGTGTCTCAAAAAGCGAAAATTAATAGGCGAAACCTTGCCTATATTTTTCATTTATATGAAAGGTCTCTACCGATACTGTCTAATGAGCAAAATGACTTGGAAAATAAAGAGGGGACAATATTGCAATTTTTAGGCAAGAATAAGGCCTGTTATCGCTGGAGAGTTTGCTTTTTAGAAGATGATTCTGATAGATTGAAGATTTTTAACGCAGAGCTTCCCCTGCGTGGTCTTTCAAAAGCTGAGTTAAAGTCAATTGATAAGCTTCAGGTCGGTGACAGATTCACTTTTAAAATTAAAAAATTTGTTAATGAAAGCACAATTAGAATTGTCATTTTTATGATTTCCATTCAGAATTAACTAGTTATTAATTCCCAAGGAGTTTTAAATGTCGAATAAAAGTTTAGAAATGTTGTTAGTAGGGTCTAAAACAAAAGAAGCAATCAAGGGTGACGGTTCAAGTACTTTTAACGTTTCTGGAGATGCTCTTGAAGCATTAAATCAAATCGTTCATGACCTAGTTACTAAAGCAAGAACAAGATGCTCAGAAAACGGTAGAAAAACTGTTCGTGCTTCTGACTTCTAGTATTAGCTTTAAGTTCTTTTATAAAAAAAGCCCCAATAAAAGGGGCTTTTTTTATAGTCTTGGTTTTTTTATACCTAATTCTCTATCGGAAATTTTACTTAGTAGTCGCCTAATCTTTTGATAATAATACTGTTTCGATCTTTTTGTGGACGCTTTTGAATATTTCATTATTAATTGTTCTAGCTTGTGTTCTAAGATCTTTTCTTTTTTCGTGTTATTAACTGACCCATATGCCTCTAGCTGATGAATTTGGACAGTTGTTAAAATTAAAAGTAGAGCTAAATTTCTCATTAGGGATTTATATAATAAAAAAAAAGCTCCAAGGGTAAACTTGGAGCTTTTTGAAATATTTACATTGTCTAAGTGTTTATTTTTTTACACTTTTTGCAAATGAAGAACCAAATTTCTTTTGGAATTTTTCAATTCTTCCTTCTGTATCTAGAATTTTTTGCTTACCAGTATAAAAAGGGTGGCTATCACTTGAAATATCAATCTTTACTAGAGGGTATTCGTTTCCGTCTTCCCACTTTATTTTATCGTCAGCTTTCATTGTAGACTTTGTTAAAATAGCGAAGTCCCCACTAACATCTTTAAAAACAACTGGTCTATAATTTGGGTGAATATCATTTTTCATTTTTTTGTTCCTTACACTAATTTTAGGTGCCTAAATGTGCGAATATTTACATGTTTTGTCAAGAATATTATTACTAATCATGAGCCTGGCAGGTTGAGCAGCCTCCACTATGAAGTTTTTTCTCAAGGTCGACGAATGTCCAGATCTTATAAGTTGAGTTGGCCTTCGCGATAGTGCCTTCAAGTGTGCTGAACTTTTCTTGGAAAATGAGTACATCTCCATGGTACTTATTAAGAAAATACTCAATGCTTGCATCATTGTCAGTACTTATATCAGCTCCAAGAGATATAGCTACTCTATACTCCCCAGAGCTAAAGCACGTGTGCCCCCAATTGTTAACATTAATCATATGTGACCTTTAATAGTTTCATATATGTTATTTTGACTATTAGCTCTTTTTAGTTGCCAGTTCAAGTTATATTGGCTATTTTCAGGCTGATTTTTTTGGAGGATATTAAAGTGGCAAAGAAAAGTCCAAGAGTTATTATTACATTAGAGTGCACCGAAGCAAGAAAAGAGGGAAAGTCTCCTTCTAGATATACGATGACAAAGAATAAGAAAACAACTCCTGATCGTATGGAGCTGAAGAAGTACAATCCTTTCTTGAGAAGACATACAATTCACAAAGAACTGAAGTAATTTAGTAGTAATTTTTTTAAAAATTAAAAGCCAATATTTATATTGGCTTTTTTTCGTTCTAAATCCTAAGACTTAATAAGTAACCCAAAACAAAAATTACTCCGAGTAGCAATGTTCTATTAAAAAAAATTCTGTTCTTTTTCTTTGAGAAGTCCATTAGATTAATTTGCCTATCTTTTTTAGATTTATCAATTACTAAGTTGGTTCTTCTGTTTGAAACATTTCCTCTGTAACACTACCTTCTTCTTGTGATGGACTTATTTCTTTTTTTGATTCTTTAATTTCTGGTTCTATCGAATTTAAAAATCTTCGAAGTAGAGTTCTTTCACCATTTCTCAGAAAACTAAACTTTGCGCAGACTCTGTAGGGAAGTTTTGCTTTTCCAATGACTCTGTTGGAGGCGCTATAAGCTTGGCAAAATAATACGTCAGCATTCATAATAAACTTTTGAGGTAAGCAAAACTGCATCACGATTGACTGCCCCTCAATAAATGGTGTTTCGCTAAAAAAGTAAATCTCATCCATATAAATTTCAGACATTATAGTTGTGGCGCATGCGACCTTATCTTCGGGAAGCTTAAATATCTTTTGAGTTATTTCTTCCTTTGCATTTGAAGTGGTTTCCTCAGTATTTTCTTTCTCGACATGTTTATCTTCTACCTCAGAGTTCTCTTTTGAGGTTTTTGTATCATCGTTATTGTTACTTAATTCATCTTCAGGTAATTCATTTTTAATAAGTCTTAAATTAGGTTTATCTATGGAGTACTCTTCAACTAATGACTTTATTAACTCTTCTTCTTCTATATTATCAATTTTAGATAAAATTACATGACTAATTTCTTCCTTAAGAGACCAGATACGAAGATTAATTTTCTTTAACATTACAGGTGCATTGGAGTTCTTATAAATCATGCTTTTATTGTCTCATAAAGCCTCTCCATGAAACCAGTTGGAAAAAACCTCCTGGAGTTTAATCAGAATGGGAAAAAATTTCCCCATTCGTGAGCGCCGCAGCAAGGATTTAGCCTGATAGTAATTAATATAGAAGGAGAAAAAATGAATATATTGTCTAAAAAGCTTGGCCTTGCCGTTTTGACGGTTGGTTTTTCGGTACAAGCATTTTCAATGGTCTCATCAGGCCCTCAAAGCATAGAGGCTAAGTTTGTTCCAGGAGAGCTTCTTGTCAAACTTAAAAAAGGTGAGAGTCTCTCTAAGTCTTTTTTTACTTCTCATGGTGTGACAATTAGAGAAGAGATTCCTTCTAAATCAGGCCTTCTTTTGAGAGTTGAAACTGATGGAACAAAATCTTTAGGGATGTTGGTCTCAAAAATAGCAGAGAACTCATCTGTGAAGTTTGCAGAGCCAAACTATATTTACTCTATTAAAAATTCTCCTAACGATCCAAGATTTGAAGAGTTGTGGGGCTTAAATAATACAGGGGCAAATGATCCAAGCCGGACTCCTGGAACAGAAGGGGCGGACATTTCGGCCTTCAGAGCTTGGGATATCGAAAAGGGTAGTAAGCAAATAAAAATTGCTGTCATCGATACAGGTGTTGAGTACACTCATCCTGACCTTGCCGCTAATATGTGGAGAAATGAAGCAGAGCTTAATGGTGAAGAAGGTGTCGATGATGACGGAAACGGATATGTCGATGATATTTATGGTTGGGACTTTGCAAACAATGACAATGACCCAATTGATGGGCACTCTCACGGGACTCACTGTGCAGGGACAATCGGCGCTGTTCACGACAACGGCGTAGGTGTTGCCGGAGTAATGTCTGACGTTTCAATCGTGGCGATTAAATTTTTATCTGATGGCGGTAGTGGAACAACGGCAGACGCAGTTAAGGCGATTCAATACGCGACAAGTCTTGATGTTGATCTTATGAGTAATTCCTGGGGAGGGGGAGGTTTCTCTCAAGCTCTTTATGACGCAATTGAAGAAGCAAGTAATGCTGGTATCGTATTTACTGCAGCTGCGGGAAATAGCTCTTCAAATAATGATCAAAGACCACACTACCCAAGTAACTATGAGCTACCAAACGTAGTATCTGTTGCAGCTCATACTGCTCAAGATACATTGGCGAGCTTTTCATGTTATGGTGCAGAGACAGTTCATGTAGCAGCACCAGGACACAAGATTTTATCTACTGTTAAAAATGGTGGTTATTCTGTTTATTCAGGTACATCAATGGCAACTCCTCATGTTTCAGGAGCAATTGGTTTATTACTTTCAAAAGAAGGAAGATTGGATCATGAAGAATTGAGAGAAAGATTGATGGGGACTTCTGAGCCAATTAGAGCCTATAGAAGAAAGACAATTTCAGGAGGTCGATTAAACGCTTACAACCTTTTGACAAATACTCGCCCAAGTAGAAATGAACCAGACCCAACAAAGTGGGAAGAATATACTTTAGAAGAGTCTTTTGAAACTGAGCACCCTTATTTAAATAACGCTAGTATGAGTAAAACATATACAGTTGAAGGGGCAAAGTATATCAGAGTCGTAGTAGATAAGTATGAGCTTGAATCTGGATACGATTTTATAACTTTAACGAATGGTTCTAGAAATGAAATAGAGAAGTTCTCAGGAAGAGGGGAAGTTTATAAGACTGACTATGTTGAGGGTGAAACACTTACCTTAGGCTTTAGTTCTGACAGTTCCGTCAACAGGTGGGGTGTAAAAGTGACTAAGCTAGAAGTAATTATGGAGTAGTTAGATACTATAATCTAAAAACAAAAAAAGCCTCGCAATCGCGAGGCTTTTTTTTAATCTTTGTAGTAAATTACTAAAACAGGTGCTTATACTTTCTTACAAATGCAGATAAAGAGCCAACTTTATCAAGAGTTCTAATTGCTTTTGCTGAAAGCCTTAGTTTTACCGTTTCACCTGTTGCTGGGTCAAAAACTCTCTTCGTGTGAAGGTTTGGTTTTTGTGTCATTTTTGTTTTATTATTTGCGTGGGAAACTTTGTTTCCTACTAAACGTCTTTTTCCAGTTAAATCACATACTCTAGACATAGCTTTAATCCCTTGAAGTTCAAAATAATCAGCCGAAATATAGCGGTGATTCACTTGATTGGCAAGAGACGAGATCTAAATTATTGATTCAACTTGAATTCCTTTACTTTTTTCACGACAGATTCCGTATCAATACCTGCCATTTTATAAAGATGCTCAGCCTTATAAGCTGATCGACCAAAGGTACCAGGTATACCTAACTTATTGAAACTAAAATGATTTCCTAGGCTCGCAGATAAAATAGCCCCCATACCTCCAGAAATTTGATGATCCTCTAAAGTAAAAATTACTTTTTTACCCTCAAGAAGATTCGATAGCCTTGAGACATTAACTGGTGAGACTTGAGCGTGGTCAAGAACTTCAATGTTAATCCCTTCTGAGCTAAGTAATTTTTGTGCATTGAGTGCTGTAGGTACCATGGAGCCAGAGGCCACAATGGCCACTTCGGAGCTTTGCTGGTTTTCTAATTCAGGGTATTTTTCTGGAAAGTTCTCTCTACCTAAGAAAAAAACCAGGGACTCCGGTGTCTCTCCTATGCTTCTTTTGTTTTGGAAGTCATTTATCTCTTTAGTAATTATTTCATAAGCTTGAGATGAGCAAGAAAGGTTAAAAACCTTTGTATTTGGTATGCTCGAAACTGCAGAAATATAGGTCGTTGATTGGTGAGAGGCGCCATCAGCTGCGTCTTGAAATCCGGTGTGAGAGAAAATAGCGACAATAGGAGTCTGATTAATATTTGCCATAATTAGCGGAAGGTTTCCCTTCGTAACTCCAAATTGGGCAAATGTATCTACGATAGGAATAAACCCATTATTAGAAAAACCAGAGGCAGTACTAATCATATTGGACTCAGCGACACCTACGTCAAATGTTTTTTCAGGATATAATTTTTGAAATCCTGCTAGCCCAGTTGATCCTGCTAAGTCACTTGTAATTGAAACTATGGGGAGGCCCTTTTTATAAAGGTCAACCAGGGCTTCAGAAACTCCAACCTGAATTTTTTGCTTTTTGATGCTAGTGGGCTCTTTCGCTTTATTTTTTAATTCTGGCTCAAGGGCTCTTATTTCTTCTGTCCATTCTATTATTTGTTTTGGAAGTGGTTGATTTTCATATATTTCTGAAATGAACTCTTCAAGTTTTGGGTCATAAGCCTTTAAGGGATATCCGTGTCCGCCTGAGCTCATTTCTTCCGTTAACTTGACTCCTTTTCCTTTAACTGTTTTTACAACGACCACTTGAGGCTTTGTAGGCGATTTCCTTGCAAGAGATATAGCGTTTGTAATAGATAACTCAAGGCTTTCCAGGTCATGGCCATTTTCTTCAACAGTAACTGACCAACCAAGGGACTTAAGAGAATTGAAGGTTGGTTCTTGTGAAAAAGAATCTTGGTCAATTCGTCCACTAAGCTTAGTGTTGTTATCAGAAATTATAAGGACAAATGGGTTCATTTTTTCTTTGCTAGACATACCAGGGATTGCGCTAAGTGCTTCTTTGGCCTCTCCCTCCATGATTGCACCGTCACTGATTGTTGTGACTGTGACGCGAGAATTATTAAGTAACTTATCACTCGCACAAAGCCCTTGTGCCTGTGGTAATGCTGACCCAAGAGGGCCATTGGAAACCAAAACTCCCTCAGGGTATAGGTGGCCTTCACCATGCCCGGTGAGCTTTGAGCTAATTGATCTAAACTCCTTTAAGTCATCTATTGTTAAGTTGTTAAAGCCGTAATTTGCGTGTTGGGCGTAAATTCCGTTTTCGCAGTGCCCTGCGTCGTTTACGAAGTTGAACTCTTCAAACCAAGCATGGTTAAATTTTTCAAAAAAAATAGAGTGAAGTATGCAGTTGATTTCTGTAAAAGCAGATGGGCCTCCCCAATGGGCAGCAGCTCCGCCAATTACAGCGTTTTGATTCATAAGAGCAACAAAAGCTCGTATGGCCTTTGGATCACTTGTTACCCTACCGCTTTTTAACTTTTGATTAAAAGTTGGTATGGATTTTGGGGAAAGACCAATTTTTCTGGGCATTTATAGCGTCCTTTAAATAATTTTTATGAATATTATAACGAAGCAAATTATTTGTGAAATTTCTGTTAAAATTAACTTTTATGAAAGTCACATTATATTTTATTTTATTTATTGGTTTCATGCTGACAGTTACTGTGGTCGATCGACTCACCAGTGGGCCTCTTGTCAAGTTATCTCCATCTAAAGAAGCCGGAGAGCCTATAACCTTTTCAGCCAATGACGAAAATGATCCAAGTCTTAGTAAACAAAAACTTGATCAAGATACTTCTTTTTATAAAACAAAGTACTCTAAAGGCTTTGAGGCGGGAGTACAAAAACTGACAAAAGGTACTTTAATTAACAAGTCAAAATACTCTAAAGGCTTTGAGGCGAATACTCAAAAGATAACAAAAGATACTAAGTTGAATCGTCCTAAAATCAGATCAGACGAAGTTAATAATAAAAAAACAAAAAGAAGAAATAGTAATAAAAAGAAAACGTCTGGGAAGGAAGTCATTTATAAGGGTGATGATTATTCAGTTTTCACACTAAGTAATGGTAAGCTAAAAATGGAAATGAAGATTTGGTTTGATTATATGAACCCTCCTTCAAAGAAACTTCGAAGAGAAAAATACAAAAAAACATGGAATAAAAAAGGTTGTTGTCTTTGGAGAAATGGTGAACACTACGATGTAGTGTTTGAAAGTAATTTATTTTTTGAGGTTGGACAAAAAAAAATTCCTGCAAAAAAATGACTTTTTACCTACTCCATACATTCATATATTTTTGATTCATTTGCTCCATAGTGAATGAGCGACTCTTTTACAAAACGTAAGGCATTTTTTCTTACTGGGCGAGGATAACGTACTTTGTTGTCGAAGCTTTTTATAAAGGAGGAAGTCTTTATTAATGAATCGGGGTAGTTCGTTGAAAATGTGTGAAATACATCTTTAGTAAATCTAACAACTCCGATTGAAAAAAAAGAGATATGACCCAGTTCAATGTGTAAAGAAAGATCACTTATGAGTTTTTGATATGAATTTTTCCAATCATCACTTAAAACGATTGGATCGAGATGGATTCCTATCTTGAATCCAAGTTCATCAAGCTTTTGAATGGAGAGTAACCGATGTTTTATTGGTGAGGCCTTACGATCAATTTTCTTGGCCATATCGTCTGGAGAAAGAGAAAAAGTAATAAACATATTTTCTATTGGCTCAAGGTTCTCAATTGATTTTATATTAGCTGATTTAGTTCGAAGCTCTAGTTTTGCCGTTTTATTATTTTTAAAATATCGGTGATACTTAGGAATTTCATTTGTAAAGTGTGATAGGGCTAGACTGTCAGAAAATTCACCAGCATGAAACCACGCACCAGGATTTCTTTTGGATACATTATCAATCTCATTAATTATTTCGTCATGATTTATAAACCAAACTAGATCAGGAGAGTTAAAGTAGCCTTGAAGGTAACAGTATTCACATTCGTAGATGCAATTATATGCATGAACAAAATAATAGTGCTTACTATCACTAAGGCCATATGCATCAGGTGCCTCTTTGACAATTTGGCCTCTTTTTTTTGCAAGAAAAAGATTAAGGTTTTTTCTTTTTTGAAGGTACGGTTTTTTTACCTTTTCAAAAACATCGTCGAATCGATTAATTTGAACTAATTCTTTATACTTTATTTTGCTAAGTAACTCTTTTGTTTCTTTATAATCACCTAGGTCATTTTCTATAAATACTTTATTAAACATTTCTAAAAATCACCGTTAATAAAATCTTCCCACTTTGAGAAAGAAAAATTTTTGATTGCAAGTGTTTTTGAATCTATATCCTTTTTACTTTTGACTTCAGTGACTAATCTTAGACTAGTTTTTTCAAAGCTAGTGTCATAATGCACATTAATGCCAGACTTTTCTAAGCTCATGGTTAATTTTGTTGCGGTTTTTTTAAGCCTTGAATATTCAGGTGTGGATATTTCACTTAAGCTTTCTAGCAGGTTCTTTGCATTAGCTTTTTTATTTTCCACAAAATGGCTGTTCGCAAAAATTTCTTTAAGCTCAGTTTCATTAATTTTAATATCTTTTAATAGTTTATTAAGAGAGCGCTTTTGACTTGTTGTGAAATGAAGTCTTGGATCGGTGATTATATCGTTTTCGAAAGTCTTTTTTTCCTGGATAGGTTTCTCTTTTTTTAATAATTTATAACTATTAAAAAGAGATAATGATAGATTGTATGAGCTGTCTTTGACGTCTTGACAAAAATCAATATCTTTTTTTTCATCAGAAATTACCTTAATTGAATATAGTTTAACCTTGTGTTCCTTGGCGGCGAGACCTATTCCCCAAAGTTCACGGTCTATTACGTCTGAAAAATTTGATAGGTGCTCTTTTTGTTTAAGCTCCTTTACTCTTTGCGTTGACGTTATGCAGTCTATCTCGGGTAGTCCGCTTATCGAATGAAGTGGAAATGACTTGAATTGAGGGGACGCGTCGTATGACTCACAAAAGTATGAGGTTCTTATCGAAAATGCTTCAAGTTTTTTAAGAGCAGAGTTGAGTGCACCGGAAACTCCAAGATTAATAATTTTTTTAATTTTCTTTTCTAAACAAAGAGCTGAGCTTACCCTCATGAGCGAGTTAAATGGGCCTTCACCAGTTATCAAAAGAAAGGTTTTATTTGATTCATCTTTATAAAAATTATTTAACCGGTCATCAGGTTCATAATTATTTTTAACAAAGAAAGCTTCGGCCTCGGCTCTATGTGCAAAACATAACAAATTCATAAATATCTGTTATTACTATATATTCGTAGTGTCAAAGTGAAGTGAAAAAGCTGATGTACTATTGTCTAAGTTATTGTTATTGGGCTCGAGATCCCTGACATTATCAGGGGTCTTCTTCCCTACGGATTATCTCAAAAAGATTTAGTTTCAATAGAGAAGTTAAATGATCCGGTCGTTATGAAATTCTTGTATTCAGATAAGCCTCTTTTTAAAGGCTCCAGAAAAAATTCAGTTAGATACTTTAAAGCATTTAAAAAATTTATTGAATCTGAACTGAACTCTGAAAAGTTAAAGTATAGTCTACTCGAATTGGGTTGCTTTAGTTTTTTTAATGTTAAAAACCATAAGGACTAAATGTCCTAAATCTAATTCCCACCACTTTTTGGCAAAGCATGGATTGTTTGGGTTTGCGTGGTGATTGTTTTGGTAGAGTTCACCCATGAGAAATAAATCTATAGGTAAGGTGTTTCTCGATTTATCAGGTGTTTCATTATTTCTGTACCCTGCCCAATGTCCAAACCAATTCACAATAAAGCCGTGTAAAGGGCCCATAATAAAATGAAATGGTAGCAGGAGATAAAAGCTCCAGTGGGGTGCAAAAAAATAATAAACACAAAAATAGAGAAGTCCGAATATTAGTCTTGAAATCCATGATGAACCTAGACGGTCAAAAGAACTCCACTTTTTTACGTGGGGATCAAAAATCTTGCAATATGGGTGTTCACCTTTTTCAACAAGGGTATAGGTTTTTGCCGTCTCCCACATCATTGTGAATGGGTCTCTATGGTGGTGGGGGCTATGTGGGTCTTTTTCAGTGTCGGAGTAACTGTGGTGTGCTTTGTGAAGTACTCCGTAAGCGTATGGTGACAGGTAGCTTGAGCCTTGAGTTAGCCAGGTAAGTACATGGGCTAATTTTTCTTGGAATGGAGAAAGATTATAATACCCATGAGATGCATATCGATGAAGAAAAAGGGTTTGTGAGCTAAGAGATAAATACCAATGTAAAATAAAAAAAGTAATGATTATAGTCACTGTCTGTCCTTTAATTTAATAAACCTATCATTCCTTAATTTTGAAAAAATGCGAATTATTTGACCGGTGGTTTTACATAGTTTTTACATTGTGGGAATGATTTAGATCAATGGAGTCTATTAGATGTTGATGTTAAATAATTTGAAAAATTGTTTTGGAATAGGAACGGCGGGTTTTAGCGGTGAAGGTGGTGGCTATGGTTTTGGAGCAGTGTCTGAATCAGATTCAGTAGTTATTATAAAAAATGCAGTGAAAAACTATGGCATCAATATTATTGATACTGCACCAATATATGGATTTGGTGAAGCGGAGAAAAGAGTAGGAAAAGCTTTAAGCGGACTACGGGACAGGGCCTTTATAATATCTAAGACAGGGGTTAGTTGGCATGCATCAAAAAGAGTAAATATGACTAATGATCCTAAGGTAACAAGAGGGATGTTAGAGGATAGCTTACGTCGACTGAAAGTTGATTATATCGACGGTGTTTTAGTTCATTGGCCTGATAAGAATGTTGATATAAGAAAAACTTACGAAGTTTTATCAAAGGCAAAAGAGGAAGGTAAAATTAGATATTTAGGCTTATCTAATACTAATGAAAATGAAATTAAGCTTGCTCGCGAGGTAGACTCTGTAGATATTTTACAGGGAGAGTGCAACATTTTTGAGAAGGATATTTTTAAAAATCTTTTTGACAAATTTAGTTGTTATTCAACCTCATGGGGTAGCTTTGATAAGGGGATTGCATCAGGACGAGTAACTCTCGATCGAAAGTTTGATCAGTTCGATTGTCGTTCTTGGGCACCTTGGTGGAAAAAATCAAATAAAAATAAAAAAATTAAAATTGTTTCAGACTTAAAAAGAAAAATTCAGGAACTCGGTGGAAGTGGAGATGAGGCGGACCTTGTAAAGCTTAGTATTGAGACTATCAAAAGCACTGGTGTGAACTGTCCTCTTTTTGGCATAAAAACGCTTTTGGATTTAGAAAACCTTCATTCTTCTTTTCACCTATCGTTAGGAGAGACCTCCGCAATCAAAAGAATATTAGATGACAACTAAGTTTAAACCATTTTTTTCTGTTATTATCCCAACTTATAATCGTCGCGAATATCTAGAGCGAGCAATTCGCTCAGTCCTCAAACAAAATGAAAAAGATTTTGAATTAATCGTAGTTAATGATGGCTCAACAGACGGTACTGAGGAATATCTTAAATATTTAAAAAATGAGTATAAAACGGATCAGCTCGTTATTTTGAAACAGGAAAATGAGGGCGTCTCCTCCGCAAGAAACCTAGGTGTTATAAAATCACGGGGTGAATGGGTAGCGTTTTTAGACTCAGACGATGAGTGGCATAAGAAAAAACTTCAGATTCAAAAAAAGTATTTAAATGAGAATCAACAGGTTATATGGTGCCATGGCAATGAGCGTTGGATGAGAAATGGAAGTCACCTAAACCAAAAAGAGGTTCATAAAAAAGAGGGCGGAGACATATTCCTTCGCAGCTTAGAACTTTGTTTAATTAGTCCTTCAACGGTTGTTATTAATCGTGAGGTTTTTTTGGCGTTTGATGGATTTGATGAGAGTTTTGTTGTTTGTGAGGACTATGACTTATGGTTACGGATTTTGAATAAGTACCCCATAGGCTTTTGTCCTGAAGTTCTAATCACAAAATTTGGTGGCCATGAAGATCAACTATCAAGAAAGTATAAAGCGATGGATTATTACCGTGTAAAGTCGATGTATTCAATACTTAAAGATATAGACAAAGTCGAAAGACTTGAAGTTATAAAAAATGAAATCACCAAAAAATGTAGAATATTAATTTCAGGATATAAAAAATTTAACAACTTAGAAAACCTAAAAGAAGTTGAAGGGATCTTGTATGAAGTTACTAACTAAGCTGAAACTTTATGTTTTTGATATGAGTAAAGATCGCTAAAATTAATAAACTCATATTCTTTAAGAGAATCAAGAATGAATCTTAGTGATTCGAAATTATCACAAAGGTACATCGTTATTGGATGAATAATTATATTTGATACAATGCCATTTTTCTCATTTTGATGAACTTGGTCTATAAGAATTTTTCTCCAAACTTCTATTGGGTATGAGTTACTTCCAAAGTCATCCGACCAATTATATCTCTTTACCCATTCCTCAATCCACTCTCTTGTTCTTTCTGCATGAATGAGGTGCTCGTGATCTGGGATAATATTTATGGGGTAATGAAAATAATCATTACTTATAAGGTTTAAACCATTGGACTCTTTTTTTACTCCATCAGAACAAATTTTTATTCCCAACTTCGGAAGGACATCATCCGTGTATTTTCCATGCATGTACATATGGTTTCTCCAAAAAATACATTCTCGGCCAATTCTTTGTTGAATAATACTCTGTGTTTTTTTTGTTTCCCATTTTTGATAGGATTTTGATCCGTTATAGCTATTAAATAACTTATTTGTTATTCGGTGAAATAGCTCAGGCTTAAAGCAGTAGTAGTTATGTCCTCCAATATCAAATTGTTCACTTCTACAGACTTTTTTTACCTCTTTCCAGTGGTCTTCAAAAGCTTTTCCAGAAATAAAATATGTACCTTTAATTTTAAACTCTTCAAAAATTTGATGCATAATCACGGCAGTTGCTACCTCTGTAAGGTCACTATACTTTTGATTACCTGTTTGAAGTCCCTGATGATGGATGTCTGAAGTTATGCTTATCATGATGCCTGCTTTTTTGATTCTTGTTCTAAAATTCGAGCGGGCATTGAATGAGAGAAGTTTATATCTCCAGCTCCGCTCCAAAGTACAATAAAGTCGACTAATTCAAGTTTGTTTTTATGAATATCTTTTACACTATCGGGGAAGTTACGACTGTATAAATGAAACGGAAAAAGAGCGACGAGCTGTTTCCTTGGGCCAACAATTTTATGACAGAACCCAAAACAGAAAAACTCCTTTGATTCAAAAACAAGGTGAATATTTTTTGTACTAATTATATTTTTAATCGTTTTAAGAAAATTTAAGATAGTAAACTTTTCATTAAAAAATGGATTTACGAGCATGGACTTAAAAAAGTCCTCCCAACAAACTATTCTCTTTTTTTGCACCATCTTTTCAAAGCTTAAATGCGCCTCTTCAGATTTCTTAATGATGAATTGATTAAATAACCTAAGATCCCTGTCCATATACTTTTCATAGTTAGGGTTAAATCTAAACCGGATAGCCTCTTTGTATAATTTAGCGTAGCCGGGGTAAATAGATTCAATTTGAATCATTAGCTGATTTTTTCTTTTATAAGACCAGTGATACCTCCCATGGGCAAATAAAAGTCCGTCACCAAAACCAATAATTGCTTTTACAATATGGCGAATAATAATTTTTTTGTCTGAGGTTGTAAGATTTTTCTTTTTTAATATTTGCTTATTTAATAGTAAAAGCATCCCTCGGTTAAGAATTAGCTCTCGCATATCAAAAATAGGAATATTTTTTGGGTTTATTCGATGTAGTTCTTTTAGCCATTGATCATCACCGTAAGCAAGCCTATGACCGAATTTCATGTCGTAGTAGATAAGCTTCGTTTCAGCATATTTAATCTTAAACTTTTCGTTGATACTTATATCTATGGTTATGTCTTTATGGGGAAGACTTTTATTGATGAGAGTTAGAATTTTTTTTCTTAACTTGTCTTTATCTTTAATGAATATTTTATTCGCAATGATATTGAAGTCAAGGTTGTTGTGAGGAATTAACGAACCGTCTTTTCGTATAACACCACCTTCACCTCTGCCATAACCTCCAATGAGAATAATACACTTGATTTTGTCTTTTGGTATCACTTTTAACGTACACTGGACAACAAATTGATTTAGGTTATCCATTAATGTGACGAACTGATTATTTTCGTCATAGCTGTAATTTGGATAGTCTTCAAATTGGTTTATTGATTGCTTCCAAATATTAATAAGTCTTTTAAAGTGGTTTTCCTTTGTGAATTGTTTTGGGGCGTGAGGAGTGATGCGATCATAATGCCCATCATTTAAATCTTTTAATATTTCAGAGAGGTTTTCAATATCACCTGATTTAAATAATAAACCGTTTTGTCCATCACTAAGCCAACTGCTAATTGCTCCAACTTCAGAGCAAATAGGAAGGCTCCCATGTACGGCACCGTCTATTCCGACTTTTGAAAATGTTTCAGGGAAGGTACTTGGAACTATGTGAGCCTTCACTTTTTTGTAATACCTTGTCAGTTCTTTGCTTGAGATTCTACCAAGGAATTGAACTTGCTTTTTGATCCCAAGAGACTTAGCGAGGTTTTCATACTCCTCTTTTTTTTGTCCATCCCCGGCGATATACAAAGTATATGATGTCTGCGCTTGAGAAAAAGATCTAAGTAGTACTTCGACACCTTTCCCCTTTATGAGTGACCCTGCAAACAATATACTATTTTCTCTGTCTTTTATTGTAGTATTATGAAATTCGCTTTCTTCATATGACGGGTATAGGGGATTGATAAAAAGCTTCTTCGCCGAAATCTTATGTCGACGAATATGTTTATCCAGATACTTTGATCCAACAATCAGGCCGTCTAGTTTTTGAAGAAACCTGTGTTCAGACTTCAAGTTGCTGAGGGTATTGAAAACTAGGTTTCCGGACTCCCTGTAGGCCAAGCCTGGGCAAGTATAGCAGTGAATACCTGCTGTTTTTGTGCATGTTGCGGAATCAAAAGCTTTTATCTTTGATCTTCTTAGGCAAAAATGATGGTGGTCATGAATGAACTTAAAGACAGGAAAACCAAGATGCTTTTTTGTCAGGTACTTGAAATCTTTTTTTAAGTTTTGAATATAGAGAATGTCATACTTATTTTTAAGCTGTTTCGTTGGATCAAGAAGAATAAATGTCTTATCAAAATGGTCGGTAAACGCTTTTTTAGGGTGAAAATCAGGGGAGTAGTATAAGTCAATTTGGATATTTTTGTGTTTAACGTATACCGACAGCTCAATGAGGTACTCTTCAGCCCCACCATAAAAACTAGCACGCTCATGTACAACGGCGATTTTTTTTATTTCTTTCACGCTTTCTTGTCGGATTTAATGCAAATACTTTGAGATAAAATCAACTATTTATCTATAATTTATTTAGTTTTTTAGATAAAATAACCCAAGTAAACAAGGGAGTGTTTCACATGAAAAAAATATTATCAGTTATATGCTTTTTATTTATTTTTGGACAAGGTAGTGCGAAAGCAGATCTTCTTCTTGAGCCGTATATTGGCTATGGAATAGGTCAGCAAGAGATAACTCAAAGTGGGGTAACTGCAGAGTATACTCAAACAGGTACCGTTATGGGGGGGAGAATCGGATGGCAAAGCTTTGGATTAATGCTCGGAGCTGACATTGGGTATGGGCCAACTCTAACTCAAGAGCTTACCTTAGCAGCTCTTGGAGGAATAAAAGGGACAGAAACAGAATATAGTGGAACCTATATGGGGGCTTTTGTCGGTTATGATTTCCCTATTCTTGTTAGAGCTTGGGCAACATACTTCTTTGATATAACTTATTCCCCAGAGACGGGTAATGATACAACTGCTACAGGTACAAGTTTTGGTGTTGGCTTTACAGGTCTTCCATTTGTTTCACTAAACGCAGAATATAGAATGATCTCTTTTGATGACAGTGACCTTGAGAGCAATGAAGTATTTTTAAGTGTGAGTCTTCCTCTTACATTTTAGAGAAGGAGTTTTTAATGGTTAGAGTAGTTCTTTTTTTTAGTTTGATTTCGTCAGGAGCATTTGCTGATCATCATGAAGATGAAAAAAAAGCACCAAAAATTGATCGGAAAATTACTTTAGTTAATTACGAAATTGAAGGTGTAAAGCAGTGGCAACCCGGAAATATCGCTGGTTACGAGGGTGAAATGCTTGAACTAACTTTGATTAATAAAGCCAAAGGACCTCATGGGTTTATGATTCCAAGTCACGGTGTGACTGAAGTTGTTAAAAAAAATGGTAAAACCAAAGTCGTTGTGAAACTTAAAAAAGAAGGTATTTATCCAATGAAGTGCCATCTTCACCCCGCTCACATTGGTGGACAACTCATAGTTTTAGATGACTAGATTTAGGAATTAGCTAGATGGAGAAAAAATCAATAAAATCTCAAAATATTGGTTTGATACTTTGGGGAATTTTTGTTGTTTTTTTTGATCAAGTTTCAAAATTTTGGGCAGGTACTCTAAAAAATCCTGCCCACTTTCTTTTTATAAGTTTTGAAAAGTTTTATAACCCAGGAATTAGCTTCGGACAATTCTCCGATGGGGCTCCATTTATAAGAGTTGTCTTTTTAAGCGTCTTTTTTGGAGTAATTCTTTTATTATCAAGCATTTTTATTTTTTATTTTTTAAATAAGAAAAACTTATTTTACCTAAGACTTTCACTTATTACCTTTATTGCAGGTGTTACGGGTAATGGGCTTGATAGAATTATGAAAGGAAAGGTCGTTGACTTTATCATTCTCAGTCCGATGGATCGTATTGTTTTTAACGTCGCAGATATATTTTTACTTTTAGGAATACTACCTACCATTTTTTTGTTTTTTAAGCTTGGGCATTATATTTGGCATGATAATGAACAGAGAAAATTTAAAATAGTTGATGCTGACTTTCAAATACGTTTTTCAAAAAAACTCGTTATGCTGACTTTTTTTTCTAATTTTTTAATGGCCATATTTTCTTATACGATAATTTCAACCATTGCCGAAGGACAGGAATACGTAGACCAGATCAGAAACTACTTGATTCTAGGTTTTGTGTCTTTAGTCGTTTTGTTCACCGTGATTTCTTTTTTATTTGGGATAGTGATCTCTCATCGTCACGTTGGTCCTTTTATTGCTTTTAAAAGATTTTTGAAGGATTATGAAAGTGGAGAGGCCAAAGATCTCAAACTTAGAGAGTTAGATGAGCATAAGGTACTTGAAGAGTTATCAAAAACGATTAAAGAAAAGTTTAGCCCCAAAAAATGATTCCAATTTATAAAATTCTCTACCGTCTTCATTTACTTTATTGCTTTTTTTTTAGGCCTAAGTTTTACGGTGCATATTGTATTGTTAAATATCAAAATAAAATTCTATTAATAAAAAATTCCTATAAAGATTATTGGACAATTCCATGTGGAATGGTTGAAAAAAATGAATCTTTTTTACTTGCAGCGATAAGAGAAACTTCTGAAGAGGTTGGAATTCATCTTAGGCAAGAAAAGGTGTTTTTTAAAAAATTGATTTTATCTACTCATGAATACAAAAAAGATCATATTTACTTATATGAGGTCGTTTTAGACAAAAAACCATCAGTTTCATTAGATAATAAAGAAGTAATTGATTTTTGCTGGGTGGATGAAAAGGAGTTAAAGAGTATTAGGGTCTTTAAGCCTATAGAGCGTTTCTTATTTTCTTGAATAATTCTTTTCATACTGCAAAAATACCTTAATTTTAATTGAGGTAGATTTTTGGAAAGCAGTTTTCTTTTTATTGCAGGTCTAGGCGCATTTATTTTGTCTTATTATTTTTATGGCGAACACTTAAGTAAAAATATTTTTTCGTTATCGAAACTTGATGAAAAAGATTTAAAGACGCCTGCATATGAGTTTGAGGATGGAGTTGATTACGTTCCAGCAAATAAAAGTATCCTTTTTGGACATCATTTTAGCTCTATTGCTGGAGCGGCACCTATTGTAGGCCCCGCAGTTGCAGCTATTTGGGGGTGGCTTCCGGCCTTTTTATGGATAGTTTTCGGTGTTGTATTTATGGGAGCGGCTCATGACTTTGGGGTTCTTGTGTTATCAATGCAAAATAAGGGAAAGTCTATCGCTCATGTTTGTGAAGATCTTCTTGGGCCAAAAGTAAAAAATCTTTTTTTAATAGTTATCTTTTTTCTTGTATGGATGGTCATTGCCGTTTTTGCACTTGTGATCGCCAATTTATTTATTAGCTTTCCAAGCTCTGTCATTCCGGTAAATTTCGAAATTTTTATTGCAATCACGATTGGGATCGTCGCAAAGAAATCTAAATGGTCTTTAACTGTTCCAAGTATTTTGGCGCAATTAATGCTAATGTTGATGATTTACATTGGCACTATTTATCCTGTTGATATATCTGGGCTTGTGGGCTCATCTAATGTCCTTATGGCCTGGATGATATTTTTACTAGTCTATAGTTTTATTGCCTCAATCCTTCCTGTTTGGCTTCTTCTTCAACCAAGAGATTATATAAATTGTCATCAGCTTTTTTTAGGACTTGGCCTAATGTCATTGGGTGTCCTTATTGTTTCTCCTGATGTTGTTGCGCCGGCACTCAATTTAAACCCAAAAGGAGCACCACCCTGGTTTCCCTTTTTATTTATCACAATAGCTTGCGGTGCTATTAGTGGCTTTCATGGATTAGTTAGTGGAGGAACAACAAGTAAACAGGTTAAAAAGTTTAAAGATGCAAAGCCAATTGGTTATGGAAGTATGCTTGGCGAGGGACTTTTAGCTCTGCTTGCGACATTGGCCGTTTGCACTGGTTTTAGTGATTCCGGGCATTGGCATGATCATTATTCTTCTTGGTCAGCCGCAAATGGACTGACAGCAAAAATTAATGCTTTTGTTCTTGGAGCAGGAGGGTTTCTAAGCGGACTTGGTATTCCTGAAAATATCTCTCAAACTGTTATTGCCGTGCTAATTATTTCTTTTGCCGCAACCAGTTTAGATACTGCATGTAGGATTCAAAGATATATTATTTCAGAGCTAGGAGAGTCCTTCTCTATAAAACCACTAAAAAACCGATTCTTATCAGGTGGTTTGGCCGTAGGCACTGCTTTTTTATTGATGATTAGTGGAGACCAAGGAAAAGGCGGCTTAAGTTTATGGCCTTTATTTGGGGCAACTAACCAGATGTTGGCGTGCCTTAGTTTAATTGTGATTAGTGTTTGGCTTAAAAAAAGAGGGAAGAATAGTTTGTACTTTTTAGTTCCCGCATTAATTATATTAATAGTTACTTCAATTGCACTTACTTTTAATTTATTTAAATTCTTTGAGGCGGAGAACTATTTCCTAACGATAATTTCTTTAATTCTTTTAGTTATTGAGTTTTTTATCGCAAGCTTAAGTGTAAAGATTTTTCGCTCTTAGCATTGCCGTCTTGATTTTTTCTCTTACTATCGCGGACTCTAAAACGAGGGTACTTACATGTCCACCAGTTAACCAAGTGATAGGAGTATTTTCTAAAGCTACTGAAATTTTCTCAGAGCTTCTTTTTGGAACGTAGGCGTCTCCTTTTGCTGCTATTATTTCTCTCGAGGGTGGTAGATGAATTTTTGGGAAAGTGGTCATGTCAGAAACAGAGAAAAATCGGGCAAGATACTCAGTAGGTGAAATCCCTTCAGCAATTAAGTCTAGTTCAAGTGCATGCCAATCAATTGAGTCTTTAAGTGTCTCTTCTAAAAAAACAGGAATCGGAGAGTGGGGAGCTACACATGGAATAAGTGCTTTTACATCAGGGTGATTAAAGCCAATCATAATTGATGTTTGCCCGCCCATGCTAAATCCTGTTACGCCAAGTGTGTTAAATCTATTTTTAAAAAAGTCGATTATTGATCGTCCTTCCTCAAAGTTTGCATGAACCATCTTAAATAAATCACTGGCTTCTAGAATATACATCCCTTCTTGGTTATGGGGTTTTCTTAGTCCGTAATATGGGCTCTCAAGTATGATTGAGCCAATACCTTGCTTGGCCAAGGGAATTGCCAAAAAAACTTCTCTTCGTTTAAAGCCAATATCTCCAGTGCCTGGCATATGTAAAACAACAGGAGTATTTTCGTTGTTATTTTCCGGTAGGATAAGCTTAAGGTGAGCTATTCTTGACTCTGCAGGAAGGATTTTATTTTGGGGTGAAATAAATGTTCCCTCACTCATTTCTATGCCGAAGTATTTTTGAGGTTTTCCAAAATTTATATCAATTGGTGCTGGTGTAGAGATATTGTCGACTAGGGCAAAAAGTGATTCTAAGTAAAGCTTATCTCCAATTCAGTTCGAGAAGAATTTTTTATTATTGGTAGCTGCTCTGTAGGCTAGGTCGAGTAAACTTAATTTATTTGCATCTCCAAATCTCATTATTTATATAATATGAGTAATTGCTCATTTTTCAAAGAGGTAATTTAATTCTGTTAAAAAGAGCAACCATAGTGGTATTATTTTAATGTGAATTTGAAAAAGAAAGCTAAACAAAAAAGGTCGAGTAATAGGGTAAGCTCTATTATTGAGACATCTAAAGAAATTCTTGATTTTGAAGGAATAAAGAATTTTAATACTAATTATATTGCGAAAAAATGTAACATCTCTATTGGAAGTTTGTATCAATACTTTCAATCCAAAGATCTTATTATGCTTGAGATATTAAATAGAGAGTATTCGAATCAATTAAAAAAAATGGAAAATGTTTTTAGCGAGGTTAGGTCCGGAAAGTTTGAAAACAAATTGAAGGTCGTGATTGAAACATCCTTGAATGCAAACAAGTTGAATGAATACATTCAAAAGAGCGAATCATTTTTTGACTTAACAAAATTTAAAAATAAAAAAATGAACTTTGAAGAAGAGTTTATTAAAAAATCTAAAAGTTTTTTACTCGAATCTTCACAAAAAATATCACCAGAAAAAATAGAACAAGCATTACTTGTTATTTATAACTCCGTTAAAAATGCCACGGGAGATGAAGAGAAATTAAAAGATGCTCTATATAAATTAGGCTCAAGTTTCTTAATTCCACAAATGAACTAACAAGGTGAGTTTATGACAGATCGATTGAATGATCGCTATTACGAAAACCTTTTTAGTCCCCTTAACATTGGACATACAACACTTAAAAATAGAGTTGTGATGGGTTCCATGCATACGGGACTTGAAGAAGTAAAAAACGGAACAAAAAGAATTGCCGCTTATTATGAAGCCAGGGCAAAAGGTGGTGTTGGTTTAATTATCACCGGTGGTATTTCCCCAAACCTTGCAGGAAGGGTTTCTCCTTTTTCATGTCAGTTAAGTAGTCGAAGACACTTAAAAGATCATAAGTATATCACTCAAAAAGTTCATCAATCTGGTGGTAAAATTGTCATGCAGATTCTTCACTCAGGTCGATATGGCTACCATCCATTTGCCGTAGGGCCTTCGAGAATAAAATCGCCAATTTCTCCATTTTCCCCCTGGGCACTTACCGGGCGAGGCGTAAAAAAAACAATTAGTGATTTCATTCAGTGTGCAAAGCTTGCCCAAGAAGCCGGTTATGACGGTGTCGAAGTAATGGGAAGTGAAGGCTATCTCATTAATCAATTTCTCGTCGCTAAAACAAATAAAAGAACTGATGAGTGGGGTGGTAGTTATGAAAATAGAATGCGCCTACCTAAAGAAATAGTAAAAGGAATAAGAAAAGCCTGTGGTGAGAATTTTATTATTGTTTATCGGCTCTCAATGCTTGATCTTGTCGATAAAGGTAGTTCTTGGGATGAAGTTGTTACTTTAGGTAAAGAAATTGAAAACGCAGGTGCTTCAATTATAAATACAGGAATTGGTTGGCATGAGGCAAGAATTCCAACAATAGCGACAATGGTTCCAAGAGCCGCATATTCATGGGTCACAAAAAGAATAAAAAAAGAAATAAAGATACCTTTAATCGCAGTAAATAGAATTAATACTCCTGATGTTGCCGAGAATATTTTAAAAGAAGGCCATAGTGACCTTGTCTCACTTGCTAGACCGATGTTGGCTGACCCTGACTTTGTGAACAAGGCAAAGTCAGGTAACGCCGATGAGATAAATACTTGTATTGGTTGTAATCAAGCTTGCCTTGATCATGTGTTCAAAAATAAAGTAGCGAGTTGTTTAGTTAATCCTTATGCATGTTTTGAAACGGAGTTAGTTTTAAAAAAAACCAAGTCGCCAAAGAGTATTGCCGTAGTAGGTGCAGGGCCAAGTGGTCTGTCTTTCAGTATTGAGGCTGCAAAAAGAGGCCACCAGGTAACTTTATTTGATCGAGGAGCAGAGATCGGAGGGCAATTTAATTTTGCCAAAGTTATTCCGGGTAAAGAAGAGTTTCATGAAACCATTCGGTACTTTCGAGTAATGCTTGAAAAACATAAAGTTAAATTGGTTCTTGGTAAAGAAGTTGAGGTTTCCGAATTTGAAAAAAATTTCGATGAAATTGTTATTGCCGCAGGAGTAAGACCTCGAAAACTGACTTTTGAAGGCGCTGATCGAGAAAACGTTATATCTTATATGGAAGCAATAAATGATCCATCGAAAGTCGGAAAGTCTGTGGCGGTAATAGGAGCAGGGGGGATAGGTTTTGATGTCTCAGAGCTTCTTTCTCATGAAGTCATTACTGGAAAAGATGAAATTGAAAGCTACACCAAAGAGTGGGGCATAGATCAAGAGTATAAAAATAATCGTGGTGGGTTGGATCCTGAAAGTTCAATGAAGTTTTCTTCAAGCCGAGAGATTTACCTTCTTCAAAGAAAATCTACACCACATGGAAAGGGTCTTGGTAAGACCACTGGTTGGGTGCATCGTAAAAACTTAAAAAAAAGAGGGGTGCAATTCATTGGTGGTATCAATTACCAAAAATTTGATGATCTAGGTCTTCACATTGAAAAAGAGGGTAAAATTCAAATTCTAAAAGTGGAGACAGTTGTTGTCTGCGCAGGACAGTTGTCAAATAACGATTTGTACGCAAAATTAGAGGCGCTAGGAAAGAGCAATATTCATATCATTGGTGGCGCAAAAGAAGTTACTGAGGTTGATGCGAAGAAGGCCATTCGTAGTGGGGTTGAGTTAGCATTAAAAATTTAGTTAAGGAGTTGTAAATGCCGTCTTTTGATTTAGTTAGTGATATTGACATGGGAGAATTAAAAAACGCGATAGATCAAGCAAAACGAGAAATATCTACTCGTTATGACTTTAAAGGAAGTGACGCTACTGTTGAGTACGAAAAAGATAAGCTTGTTATAGAAGCAGCAAATGAATATCAAGTAAAAGCCAGTGTTGATATTTTGAGAACAAAAATGATCAAAAGGGGAATTGGAGTAAAAGCACTTGAGCTTGAGGAAATATCACCTACTGGGAATCAAAGGTTTAAAATAGAGGGTGTATTTAAATCTGGAATTGATAAAGATAAGGGAAAAAAAATCAATAAAATAATTAAAGAATCAAAAGTGAAAGTAAGTTCAGCTTATATGGACGAAAAAATTAGAATCACTGGTAAGAAAATTGATGACCTTCAGGAAGTTTTTCAAATGTTAAGAGCTCATGATGATGTCGGATTAGACCTTCAGATGGAGAATATGAAGCGCTAGATGAACCCAGCTTTTATAAAAAAATGTATTGCTCATCGTGCTCTTTGTCGGACTGGCCTAGTTGAAAACTCTTATGGCGCGATAAAAGAATGTGCTGCGAAGAGTATTCCCATTGAAGTAGACCTTCAGTTTCACCCTGGCGGTGAAATATATGTATTCCACGATGAAAGTCTAGATAGAATGTTTAAATATAAAATTAACCTCTGTGACTGCCCTGTAGAGAATTTAGGTTTGTTAAAATATTCTGACGGCTCTAGGATACTGACCCTCTCCGAATTGCTAGAAGTTGTCGATGGAGAGGTTTTGATTCTTATAGAGTTAAAAGCGGCAAAGAGCTTATCATTCAAAAATAAAAAAAGGTTTTGTGAGTTATTGCTAGTTCATTTGAACCAATATGCTGGTGATGTATACATTCAATCATTCAATCCAATAATTTTGAATATTCTTAGAAAAATGAAGACTAAATTTCCCTTGGGGGCATTAGTCTGTGACTGGAATAAAGTTGGTGGATTAAATATTTTAGAAAGGAAATTTCTCCAGTCCCAAGTATCTTTGTTAATAAATAAGGTTGATTTTATATCAATGGATGCTGATTTGATATCAACAAAAACCTTTTCTACTTTAAGTTATTTAAAGCTTAAACCAATTTTTCTTTGGACAATTAAAAGTAATTATCAAAAATTTCTCCAAAAAAGAGGAGTGACTAAAATAATCGCTGAAAACTTTTACGAAAATAATTAGTTACTTTTTCGTCGATAATGTTTCTTTTTTGTTTTTGGCTTAGGAGCTTCGAACCAAAAGTCTTTAGTTATTGAGTGAAAGTAGTCAGTCTCTTCCATTAAAAGCGAAGAGGTTGTTTCTTCTATTGCAGCAACCTCTACACGAACTCCTTCGGATTTTAAGTGGCGAACCAGCTCAACATAGTCACTATCACCACTTAATATAATGATGGTATCAACCTTACTTGCTAATTGCAGTGCTTTAATTGATAGAGGAATATCGGCAGACTTATGACAAGGACGAACTGAGCCATGAAAAAATGAGTGAAGCCTTTCGCTTAGCTTTTGGGAAATACTTTTTCCCTCGCGAAAGTAAACTAGTCGGTTAAGGCTTCTGTTACCGATAAGCTCAGGAACAAGCAGGTCAAAGTTTATTAAACTTGTTTTGTTCCCACTTATTTCTTGAATACTTCTTTCTAGATTGTTTCCGTCTACTAATATTGCGACGGTTTGACTTATTTTTATATCGATCATAATTTTTTTCTCTTATTTTGTTGGATCTTTAATTTCTATTATAATAACAAGACTATGGAGTTTTTATGAAAATTAGTGTTGTTCTTATGTTTCTAACATACTCGGTTTATGCGGCTTCGGCCATAATAGATGGTATTAAGGTGTCGACAAAAGAGTCTGAAAAACTTAAAAGTTTCTTTGCAACTGGTGAGACCGTTATTTCTTCAAGCTTAAATAATGTAAGAGCCGAAATTCTAAAATTTAATGACCGTTGTAATCAAGATCTAAAAAGTAAAAGAAAATATATAAAAAAAAGTTTTAAATGCAAGTTTCATAATCCATCTCTTGTTGAAAGCATAATTATAAAAAAGTTAAAAAATAAAAAATATAAAAATGATCCTAGCATCATTGAAGAGTTTCTTGTTTGGAGAAATATTTATAATAGAAATGCTTATAGCTATTATGATTTAATCTTAGTAAAAAAAGTATCTTCAAATACCTACGAGGTTTCTTACAATATGTTATCAGATAAAGAGGTGAGTTTTTATCTTGATAACTTTACTAAAAAAGATACTGCTTTTAATAAAAGTGGTGGTGTATTCAAAATAGAGGGAAAGAACAATAAAACAACTCTCGAGTTAAATTATTTAAGTGAAACTGATCACTGGTTATTAACCTCCTCTATGGCCGAAAGTACTATTATGGATAAAGTGGCCAAAGGGACAAGGCTCGCCATTGAAGCTGTCAGAAAAGGTTCAGAAAAGTAATTAGGTTACTCAACGTCCAGGTTTTTAAACTGCTCATAATATTTATATAAAAAGAATATGGTTACAGAATTAAAAACATGCCAAAGAGCATGCCCTTGAATAAAGTGGTTGTGTGGATTACACCATATCCTCGTTACATCAAGTATCGTAAAAATCAAAGCGACTAGTAATGATCCCATCCCACATAAAAAATATTTCATTGTTGGGGAGTTATGTTCTTTTTTTCTTGCAAAATACTCGCTTAAAAATACCCCTAAGACCATTATCGCAACAGTAAGTTGTACCGGTACTCCAGTGAAGTAAAAGATCATAAAAACACCAGTCAGGGCAAAAACGCTTGCGACTAGGTACCTAACTTGTTTTGACTTTGTGACATATCCAAGTCTTCTGAGGTTTAAAAGAATGATAAGCCCAACAAAAGCGTACATTGCAACAAAGTCAAAAACTTGAAGAATCATTGTGTAGCTCATGTGATAAACAAATGAACAAAGCCCAACAAAAACACCTAAAGGTCCAAATAATTTTGCTGTTGTTTGATTTTTATTGGAGGCGATAATCCAAATTGCGATACCCATCCCGATAAAGGCAAGGTTAGACCATGTGTTTGCCGGCTCTGTTATCCATCCACATATAGTTGCTTCACACCACTTTACGTTTGGTTTGGCAATTTCACTTAATTCATACCATGGGCACTGCGGCGCTAATGAAGGTATTTCCATCGGGACTCCTCTGAAGAAAAAAATATGAGCATCTTTAGAACTTTAAATCCAGTAGTGTTTAAAGTAAAAACTGACGAATAAGAATGCACAAAGGAATAAGAACTGACTTGTTAGAACCCAGTTCTTTCTCTCCTGGATTCCTCCAATATTTGTTAAACTCCAAATAATTAACCCACTCATTACTGCCTGAATCTCTAAAGGCATTGTTTTAGCGTTCGCCAGTGTGAAGCCAAATAAAATTAAGGAAAATATGAATTGAGTTGTGATCGCAACGATCGGGTAGCCTGATCTTTTTTTATCGTACTTTATTAACTCCTCGGGAGTGATCTGTGCAATATCGCCATAAGGAGTTAAATTTCTAGGTCGCCATTCAGGTGTTGAGAACCATACTTTCATTTTATCTACTGGGTGTGATGCCATCTTCGCTTCACCCCAAAGTTTTTTATAATATCTAAAGTTTGCCCATAAAGGGTTCCATGTATTTGAAGGATTTACTATGCCATAAACTACAGCTGCTTTTTCTTCAGCGAATGATCCAAAGAGCTTGTCCCAGACGATGAAAATAGCACCAAAGTTTTTATCGACATATTCTGGATTTCGTCCATGATGTACTCTGTGATGTGATGGAGTGACGAAAACCTTTTCCATCCAACCAAGTTTCCCAATGTATTGAGTATGGACCCAAAATTGATAAATAATAACTATCCCCATTACGCCAATAAATATGTTTGTAGGAACACCTAGTACTGCTAGGGGTAGATAAAAGAACCAACTATAAAACCTAGTAAGCCAGCTTTGTCTCATCGCTACAGAGAGATTGTAGTCTTCGCTTTGATGGTGAACAACGTGAGAGCCAACTAAAATATTCGTACGATGGCTTACCCGGTGAAATAGATAATAGGATAAGTCAGCAAGTAATAATGCAAGTATCCAATGAGCAGGGTTTGAAGAGTTAAAAGTAAAAAAGCCTGTTTGATTATAGATCCAGGTGTAGCAATAAATTTGAACAACTTTACTGACAACACCGATTGCTTGCTGTCCTAGTCCATTTGAAAGGTTTGAAATAGAGTCATTAAATCGATAGAGCTTATCTTTTTTTAAATGGCTTATGATCATCTCAAAAATCATACTTACAATAAAAACCGGAACGGCGAGCGTGACATAGTTATTTGTATCCATTTAGTTACTCCAAAAATATTATATTTCAATCATAAATAGACAATTTTAGCTGTCAATCCAATCAAAAATTCCTAAAATATAGAGGAAACTTTAAACGGAAAGAGTTACATGTTTAAGTTATTGTTATTACTGTGTTTTTTTGTCTCTTGCTCTACAAATGAAAAAAGACTTACCCCCAAGGTAGAAAAAAATTCTTTTAGTAAAAAAGAAAAAGAGCATTTTAAAAAGTTAAAAAACAAGATTAAATACTCAAGAAGTCTCAGTGACTTAGTAGGATGTAGTAAAGCTGGGGTGTTAGACCTAAGTCAAAACGATAAAAAAAGGCTGGATTACTTAGTATTACTTGAGGCAGAGCGTCTTGGTGGAGATATGCTATCTGAAGTATCCGAGTTTAAAAGAAGAGAGAAACCTTCCGGAGAGACGATATTTACACAAGGGGAAAATCGATACTTTTTTAAAAGTGACGTTTATCGCTGTAAATAAAGGTTATTTTTTAATTTTTTCTTAAAAGTTATGAACATCAGACGATAAGAATCCATGTCTAATGTAAAAATAATTTCTCCCGTTTACTTTGATGTTCCATGCGCGAGAGAGCTAATGGCAAATATTAAAAGTACCTTACCTAATCACAACATACATTTTTACTTTATCGATGACTCTGCTGGAGCAGACAAGGATATGGCTGACTTTTCAAAAATAGCTGATGTTACGGTCATTCGGCCGATTGTTAACCTCGGTCATCAAAGGGCCATTGTTTTTGCTCTTAGAAAATTAGTACCAACATTTGATAAAAGTGACATTGTTATTACGTTGGATAGTGACGGGGAGGATATGCCAGAACATATACCCCACCTGATATCATCGATTAAAGATGATTATAGTTTTTCTCTAGCAAGAAGAACAAAAAGGCAGGAGTCTCCTTTATTTAAGTTCATGTATTTCTTTTTTAAACTATTCTTTAGAGCGGCGACAGGTATAACAGTTAAGACGGGAAACTTCGCCTGCTTTAAGGCGAAGGCCATAAGTAAGATAATTCATCATCCATTTTTTGACCTATGCTATAGCTCGGTTTTTTTAAGTTTAAAATTAAACTTAAACCTTGTTCCATGTGAGAGGGGTAAGAGGTATACCGGGGAATCAAAAATGAATAGTGTTGGATTAATTTCACATGGAATCAAAATGCTAATGCCTTTTTTGGATAGAATTTCTATTCGCTCACTTATAGTATGCGCAACCGTAAGTATATTATCTCTAGTAATCGTTGTGCTAGGCCTTTCGTTTGAGGGTGTCTTCTCTTATTATCTTCCGCGATCAGCTAAGACGATCTTACTTTCAAGTTTTGTTATTTCAACCCTTGCGGGTCTAAATATGATGGTTTTATTTTCCATATTTAACCAAAGTATGAGAGACGCTTATAAATTTGTCGATTTAGAATCTGTTGGTGAAAAGAAAAAGGCATCGTTAAAAGAAGTTTCTTAAAAAGAAAACTGGTCTATCTTAGAGCTTAAAAATGAGATTAGTGTCACGTACTTCTCTAAAATAAGTCCGGCGACTCCCCAACAAGGAATTAGAGTCCATAGGCTGTAACCGTTTTGAAAAATTTTATATTTACTTTCTTTGTAGTAGTCCCATGGGTAAAAACCGATGATCTTATGATAAATGAACCCACCAATAATTTCACAAAGAGTGAAGGCGATGGCCCAAGTTATGTATCGAAAAACAACGGAGAAATCACTGATTAGATAAAAAAATGGTTTATAAAGAAAGTAAACTCCGAGTCCGTGAATTGGGATCATATAGAGACTGACAAAACCTTCTAAGTATTTATGGGGAGTGTGTTTTTTGACCTTTTTTCCTAGGCACAACTCTATGCCACAAACAGAGAAAATAACTTCCATTGTTAGGCCAAAGAAAATAAAAGCAATGATTTCAAAAATAGCTTGGTAAGTATTCATAATAAAAAGATAACTTCTCACTAATCTAATGTAAATTTTACATTTTCAATGTGCGGAAAGGCATCACTCCGATATAGAAATTTTTTGTATGTTAAAATTCCTGTCGAGGTAAAAGTGGAAGCATATACTTATACATTGTGCGCAAACTTCTGTTTTGCCTTAGGTGCAATCACTTTTACAAATTTCTCTAATAAACTAGGTCATCTTTGGATGAATAAGTTCAAAGCACTTGTGGCATTCATCCTATTTTTCTTTACTGCCCTTATTAATGAACAAGTATTTTTTCCCGGTTTTAATTTGTTTGCTCTTTTAGTCCTATCTGGGTTTTTAGGCTTAGGTATAGGAGATACTTTAATCCTAAAGTCTTTTATAAATATGGGGCCAGGGAGAACTCTTTTAATCTTTGGTTTTCAACCAGCATTTCTTGGGATCTTAGGTTATATCTTTCTAGGTCAATCTCTTAAAGCAGGGCATCTTGTTGGAATCTTATTTTGCGTTTTGTGTCTGGCAATCCTTAGTGTTGAGTCGAGAAAGGCAAATAAAGAATTTTCACTTAAATACATTGGTATTGCAATGTGTGGAATATTTTTTGACTCATTTGGAGTGATGATTTCTAGGCATTGCTTTGAAAGCTCTAACTTACTAACTAGTTTTAATGTAAATTTTTATCGAATATTTGGGGCAGCATTGGCATACGTAATTATATCTAGAACATCTTCAAAAAGAGTAAGTATTATTGATGGCCTAAAAAGTATAAATAAGATGGAAAAAGCTCAAGCAACTTTGGGTGCATTTCTTGGAACTTTTGTCTCTCTTTCTTTCTTTTTAAAAGCAATTCAGGTTGGAAACTTAGCCGTTGTAAGTGCTGTAAGCTTGACAGGGGTAATTTTTTCATCACTTTTCGAGTCGATTCAAAATAAAAGGTTGCCCTCAGCTTACTTTATGGGCGCTCTAACCTGCTTTTTCATCGGTATGTACTTTGTCTTTACATTAAAATAAGAGTCTCATATGTTCTCGTTCAGAAAATAGATACGAGGAATATGATGAGCTCGACCCAACTTAATCGTGAAAAATATATTTTTTCCAATCTTAAGCATTACTATTCTAATCCCTTAGAATTGAAGACTGCTCAGGGAAGTTATGTGACGGCCGTATCGGGGAAAAGTTACTTAGATTTTATTGGTGGAATTGTGACGATATCGATTGGGCACAATCATCCAAGGATCAAAAAAAAATTAATTTCACTTTTTGAAAGTAATCAGATTCAGCATACTTCGACTCTTTATGCCTCAGAGTTCATCGGGGACGCTGCTAAAAAGCTTGTGCAGATGTCGGGGCTTTCTGGGTATGAAGTGTATTTCTCTAACTCTGGGTCCGAGGCGAATGAGATTGCAATACTTACCGCTCGAGAGGCGACAAAGAGACAGCTCGTTATTAGTTTACGGCATGGCTATCATGGAGGAACGAACACAACAATAAACCTCTGTGGGCATTCAAATTGGAAGTTTCCAAATCAACCCTATTCTCAAGTTTCACATATTGAGGCTCCTTATTGTTACAGATGCCCTTTTGGAAAAGCGCCTGAGTCGTGTCATGTACCTTGTGCCGATGACCTTGACCGTCTAATACAAACTTGTACTACGGGGGAAGTTGCAGCCGTTATTGTTGAACCAGTGATGGGCGTAGGTGGTTTTATTGATGGACCGAAGAAGTATTTCAAAAGAATATTTGAAATAATAAAAGATAATGGTGGTTTATATATATCTGACGAAGTTCAAACCGGAGTTGGGAGATTGGGGAAGAACTTTCTGGGGATAAGTGACTTTGGAATTGCTCCAGACATTGTTACTATGGCGAAAGGACTTGGTAACGGTGTTCCTGTCGGGGCAACAATTGCTCGTGCTGAGTTAGTAAAAGGTCTTCATGGAAAAACTCATTTTTCTACTTTTGGAGGGGATCCGTATCAAATGGCACAAGTATATGAGGTTTTGTGTGAGATTGATGAGAAGTCTTTAATTCAAAATGCGAAAGATGTGGGTCGTGATTTAAAGTCTTTTCTTAAAGGTTTGAAAGTAGACTTTCCCGTTATTGGAGATGTCAGAGGAAGGGGACTACTTGTAGGGATTGAGCTTGTGAACAAAGATGAAAGCCCTGACCCACTAAGCTGTAATGCCATGATGAATTTGTGTTTAAAAGAAGGGCTTTTAATTGGAAAGGGAGGCCTTCATGGAAATGTTATTCGGATTGCTCCACCATTAAACATTACAAAAAAGGAACTAAAAGAATTTAAGCAAAAATTCGAAAATGCCTTAAAAAAGCTCTCAAAATAGCTTTTAGTTCATAAACCTTTTATTTAAACTAGAACTCTTCTTTTAAAATCATCCCATATTTTTGAGCAACTTCGTAGCTAAATGGAAGTTTTGTGTGGAAGTTAAACGTTGCACCATTTAGGTTGCAATCAACAAATTTTGCAGTTTGAAGGTTCGAGTTGCAAAGGTCCACATTTTGAAGGTTTGTTTTTTGAAACATTACACCGTCAAGGTTTGACCACCTAAGGTTGACCTTACTCAGGTCTGACTGATTGAAAACACTATACTTCAATGAGGAGCATTCCATATTTGCTTCTCTAAGGTTTGCTCTATAAAAGGTTGTGTTTTGCATTGAAGAATAATCCAATTTGGCATGCCCTAGATTGGAGTGAATAACCTTTGCACCTATAAGTCTGCTTTTTTTGAGGTTTACCTGTTTTAAGTTGGAGTGGCGAATAACCAGTAGTTTGTGGTTGGATGACTCCATCAGACTATTAGAAAGATCACAATCAATAATTTGTCCTATTTTGGGCATGGTTGTCAGGTCTGTTTTAGGCAACGCTTTATGAGCGATTCTTAGTCTTTTGAATGATCTTGACATGAAATACCTCATTAATTTTGCCTCAATGGTGCACCAAGCACTATGCGGCATTTATTATTTCTTTCAAAAGTATGACTAACTAAACACATGTTATCAAGTCCCCTTGATGGTAAAGAAAGTAGGGAGAAATTGAATAAATTATAGATATAGGCTGTAAAATTTCTAAGCTATTGAGTTTTTTAATTTTTGTATAGGGATTGATTCGTGAATTCTATTTTTCTTCATTTACAATGTTAGTGTAAAGTTTTAAAAACTTCTTAAATATTCTGACATTATTTATGTATTTTTGACACCTTAACGCGTAGAGGAAAAATGGCAAAGATTTCAAAAGGGCTGGATTTACCATTTAAAGGTTCTCCTGACTCGACTATTAACACAAAAACAACAACTTATTCTGCTATTGTCGGGCATGACTACAAAGGCTTAAAACCTAAAATGATGGTTTCTGAAGGAGATACAGTTTCCATTGGTCAGCCACTATTTGTTGACAAAAGAATTGAAGGGGCAAATTACTGCTCACCTGTATCAGGAGTTGTTTCTTCAATTCAAAGAGGCTCAAAAAGAGTTTTACAAAATGTTATAGTAAAAAGTGAAGCGGATAATTATTTCTCCTTTGATAACTACAAAGGGGGCGACTTAAGCACTTATTCTTCAGAGGACCTAGTGTTATTGCTCTTAGAGTCCGGTAGCTGGACATCTATCAAAAGAAGACCTTTTAGCATTGTTGCCAACCCCTCCGAGGATCCCTCAAGCATATTTGTTACAGCAATAGATTCAAACCCGTTAAGTTTTGATCCTAGTGGATTTATTCAAAAATACCAGGTGGCTTTTAATGAGGGTTTAAGAGTTTTAGAAAAAATAAAAAACCGCCCAGTTCACGTCTGTGTGAAAAATGGGTATAGGTTTTCTGTTCCTGAAACAGATTTAACTAAAGTACATGAGTTTTCTGGCCCCCACCCTAGCGGAAATGCAGGAACTCATATTCACCATATTGATCCTGTAGCAACTTCTAAATGTGTATGGACGATTGGCTTTCAAGATGTTGTAGCAATAGGGAAACTGATTTCTACTGGTAGGTTTTTTGCTCAACGCTGGACATCTCTTGCAGGTCCGGGGGTAAAAGAGCCAAAGATAATATCAACAAACCTTGGCGCAGATATTACAGAAATAATAGCTGGAGAATTAAAATCCACTGTTGAAGAGAGTCGGGTCATAAACGGTTCAGTTCTAACCGGAAAGAAAGTAGATGAAACATATAAGTTTCTTGGAAGATTTTCTCAGATTATTTCCGTTTTAAAAGAAGATCGGGACAGGGTTTTTCTAGGATGGCATGACGCGGGCTTCGAACGATTTTCTGTTATGAGAACTTTTTTATCTAAGTTAACTCCAACAAAAAGATTCAGCTTTGGCACATCTACTCATGGTAGTTACCGGGCGATGGTTCCGGTTGGAGCTTATGAAAAAGTCTTTCCGTTTGATATGTTACCAACACTACTTTTAAAAGCGCTTTGTGCCGGTGATACAGATGACGCCCAGGCGCTTGGCTGTTTAGAACTTGATGAAGAAGATCTTGCATTATGCACATTTGTTGACCCTGGAAAAGTTGATTATGGGCCATTATTAAGAAAAAGCTTAAGTACGATTGAAAAAGAAGGATAATTTCTATGAGGTTTTTAAGAGATATATTAGACTCTCAGCATAAAAACTTTACTGGAGAAGGTAAGTTCTCTAAGTTTTATGCGATTTATGAAGCGATTGATACTTTTGCGTATACTCCAGGAGAGGTCACCAAGGGTGAAACTCATGTAAGAGACGGTCTCGACCTTAAAAGGTTGATGGTAACCGTCGCAGTGGCACTAATGCCATGTATTTTACTGGCGTTATTCAATACAGGTTACCAAGCGAATTCTGTTTTATACTCTCAAGGGGCGTCTGAGCTTGATAGTTGGAGAGGTTTTATTCTTAGTGCTCTAGGTCTTTCTCTTGATCCATCAAACATTGTCTCCAATTTTGTTCATGGGGCCTTATATTTTATACCTGTTTTTATTGTCACTAATATTGTTGGTGGCTCTATCGAAGGAATTTTTTCCGTCATTCGAAAACACGAGATAAATGAAGGGTTTTTGGTTACTGGTTTATTGTTTCCTCTGATTTTACCACCTACAATTCCACTCTGGCAGGTGGCTTTAGGCATTGCATTTGGGGTTATTTTTGCCAAAGAAGTATATGGAGGCACGGGGAAAAACTTTCTAAACGTCGCTTTGACGGCAAGAGCATTTTTATACTTTGCTTACCCTGCTGAAATATCAGGAGACGCTGTATGGACTGCTGTTGATGGTTACACTGGTGCGACTACTTTGGGAATTGTTCCACTCTCAGGTATGGAGGGAGTCAATCTCTCATGGCTTGATGCCTTTATTGGATTTATTCCTGGGTCAATGGGTGAGACTTCTGCTTTAGCTGCATTAATGGGGGCGGGGCTTCTTCTTCTAACTGGTATAGGTAGTTGGAGGATTATGCTTGGCTCAGTTTTAGGCCTTGTTGTTACAGCAACACTATTGAACCTTATTGGGAGTGATACAAACCTAATGTTTGAAATGCCTGCATACTGGCATTTAGTTGTCGGTGGTTTTGCTTTTGGTACTGTTTTTATGGCCACGGACCCAGTGACGGCGCCAACCACATTTCAAGCGCAATTTGCTTATGGGTTATTGATTGGCTTTATGACTGTATTAGTACGTGTTATAAACCCTGCCTTTCCGGAGGGGATTATGTTGGCAATACTTTTTGCTAACGTTTTTGCGCCTCTAATGGATTGGTTTATTGTTCAAAATAATATCAGAAAAAGGAATGCTAATTATGCAAAGTGATTCAGTCAAAAGAACTTTTGTTGTTGCTTTTTTTCTATGTCTTTTTTGCTCCGTACTCGTTTCAGGGGCAGCTGTTTTATTAAAAGAAAAGCAAATTGAAAATAAAAAGCTTGATATCAAAAAAAACCTACTCATTGCCAGTGGTCTTTTGAGTGGTGGAGATGCTTCCAAAGAGGTGATTGAAAGTAAGTTCAAAAGAGTTAAAACTATAGTAGTAGATCTCGAGTTGAATGAAATAATGAAGGAAGTAGATCCTGAGTCTTTTGAGATGAGAAAAAATGCAAAGGACCCCAGCAAAAATATCAACCTTGACCCTTCTAAAGATATAGCGAAGGTTTCTAATATATCCAAACTTTCAAAAATATACCTAGTCTCAAGCCCTGATGGTTCAATAGAAAAGGTTGTTTTACCTGTCCATGGTAAAGGGCTTTGGTCTACTCTTTATGGTTTTCTTGCCTTGGATAAAGATAAAAGAACCATTAAGGGTCTCGGATTTTACGAGCATGGTGAAACTCCAGGACTTGGAGGAGAGGTTGATAACCCAGAGTGGAAAAAGATTTGGGTTAACAAAACCGCTTATGATGACTCTGGAAAACCTACAATCAAAATTGTGAAAGGTGCAGTAGACCCTAATAATAAAAATGCAAATAGCATGGTCGACGGTTTGTCTGGGGCAACTATAACGGGCAATGGAGTGCAAGCACTAGTTAACTTTTGGTTAAGTGACAGTGGCTATGGAAAGGTTTTAGACTCAATAAGTTTAGAGGGAGCGATTTAATTATGTCGGTTAAAAAAGTTGTACTAGAACCAATATTTAGTAATAACCCAATCGCTTTACAGATCTTGGGTATTTGCTCAGCCCTCGCTGTAACTACTAAGCTTGAAACGGCTCTTGTTATGTCTGTTGCAGTGACAATTGTTATTGCGTTGAGTAACTTTTTTGTTTCTTTGATAAGAAATTACATTCCTTCTTCAATTAGAATTATTGCTCAGATGACCATTATTGCTAGCCTTGTTATTGTGACGGATCAAGTTTTAAAGGCCTTCTTTTTTAGCATTGCAAAAAGTATGAGTGTCTATGTTGGTTTGATTATTACAAACTGTATCGTCATGGGAAGAGCGGAAGCATACGCAATGAAAAATAATCCAATCAGCTCATTTTTTGACGGAATTGGTAACGGTCTTGGGTACTCAGTTGTTTTAATTTTTGTCGCTGTATTCAGAGAGCTTTTTGGAAGTGGTACTCTACTTGGCAAAACAATATTGCCTCTAACTAAAAATGGAGGTTGGTATCAGCCTAACGGGATGATGCTCTTGTCCCCATCTGCATTTTTTCTTATTGGTATTTTTATTTGGATCTTAAGAACAATTTTTAAAGATCAAGTGGAAGCGGAGTAGTATATGTTTGAACACTATTTAAGTTTATTTTTAAAGGCAGTTTTTGTCGAAAACCTAGCCTTATCGTTTTTTCTTGGAATGTGTACTTTTTTAGCAGTATCTAAGAAAGTTTCGACCTCTCTTGGGCTTGGAGTTGCGGTAATTGTTGTTCAATCAATTACTATCCCTGTTAATAACTTGTTATACCAGTATGTATTAAAAGATAATGCTCTTACTTGGGCTGGTATCGAAGGTGTCGATCTGTCGTTTTTAGGTCTAATTACCTACATCGGTGTTATTGCGGCAATGGTTCAGATTCTTGAAATGACGTTGGATCGTTTTTTTCCCGCGCTTTATTCTGCTCTTGGTATTTTTCTTCCACTAATAACAGTTAACTGTGCCATTCTCGGTGGCTCATTATTCATGGTTGAAAGAGATTATAATTTTACTGAATCAATTGTTTTTGGCTTCGGTTCTGGCCTTGGCTGGGCAATGGCCATTGCAGCTCTCGCTGGAATTAGAGAGAAAATGAAATATAGTGATGTTCCAGAAGGCTTAAGGGGTCTGGGAATTACGTTTATTACTGTTGGGTTAATGGCCCTTGGGTTTTTATCATTCTCAGGTATTCAACTGTAACCTTAGGAAGGATTCATTATGAACGAAATTACATTAGGCGTTTTCATGTTCACAGTAATTGTCCTTATTTTAGTAGGGATTATTTTGATTGCAAAATCAAAGCTTATCCCTAGCGGTAATGTGACAATTAAAATTAACGGTGAAAAAGAAATAGAAGCTCCTGTTGGTGGTAAGCTTCTCAATGCACTTTCTGATAACAAACTTTTTGTCTCCTCGGCTTGTGGAGGGGGAGGGACTTGTGCCCAGTGTAAGGTGAAGGTTTTTAGTGGAGGTGGAGATATTCTTCCTACAGAGCTAAGCCATATTACCAAAAAAGAAGCTAGGGAGGGTGAGAGATTGTCTTGCCAGGTTTCGGTTAAGCAAAATATGGATATTGAAGTTGAAGATTCTGTTTTTGGGGCCAAAAAGTGGAAAGCGAAAGTACGATCAAATGATAATGTGGCCACATTTATCAAGGAACTAGTTTTAGAGCTCCCTGAGGGCGAAACGGTTCCATTTAGAGCTGGTGGTTATATTCAAATTGAAAGACCAGCCGGCTCAGTTGATTACAAAGATTTCTCTGTAGATGAGGAGTATAAAAAAGATTGGAACCATTTTAATTTATGGCAATATAAGTCTGTCACAACAGAAGATACGATTAGAGCATATTCGATGGCAAACTACCCTGAGGAGCGAGGCATAATTATGCTTAATGTTCGGATTGCTTCACCTCCTCCAAGACTTCCAAATGTTGAACCAGGTAAGATGTCTAGCTGGATATTTAATTTAAAACCAGGTGAAGAAGTGACAATATCTGGGCCATTCGGAGAGTTCTTTGCAAGAGAGACGAAAAAAGAAATGATATTTGTTGGAGGTGGCGCTGGGATGGCCCCAATGCGTTCGCATATCTTTGACCAGTTTAAAAGAATTGATACAGATAGGAAGGTTACATTCTGGTATGGTGCAAGGTCTAAAAAAGAAATGTTCTATGTTGATGACTTTGACATGATCCAGGGCGAAAATGAGAATTTTTCTTGGCACTGTGCTCTATCTGAACCTCAGCCTGAAGATAATTGGGAAGGGTATACAGGATTTATTCATCAAGTTCTTCTAGATAATTATTTAAAAGATCATCCAGCACCAGAAGATTGTGAGTATTACCTATGTGGTCCTCCTATCATGAATAAATGTGTCATCGATATGCTTCTTGAACTAGGTGTGGAAAGAGATGATATTATGTTAGATGACTTTGGTGGGTAATTATAAAATCAGCATCAATTTGTCTTTTAATTCTCTTCGTTGTTTCTTGCCACAAAGATAATAGACCAAGCTTTGTCGAAATTAATGGGAAAACAATGGGAACGACTTATAAAGTGAAGTTTTCCCCGGTATCAAGTTATTCACCTAAAGAGATTTCTCAAAAAATAGAAGATATTTTAGAATCTTTTAATTTAGTTTGTTCTACTTATATCCCAAGCTCCGAAATATCAAAAATCAATCAACCTAAAGTTTTTAATGGGTTGGTTTCCCAGGAGTTTAAAGCGCTTTTTCTTTCAGGCGTCTCTTTGAATAAAAAAACGCAGGGGTCATTTGACCCAACTATTGGACCTCTCGTAAATTTATGGGGGTTTGGCCCTAATAAATTAAAAAAGGTTCCGACAAAAAAAGAGGTACGCCAAACAAAGCTTTTAGCAGGACTCCAACACTATAGCTTAGAGCAATCAAGTTTTATTAAAAAAGTGCCAAAAGCCTACTTGGATTTTTCTGCTTTTGCTAAGGGAAGAGGGGTTGATATTGTTTTTGAATACTTACAAGGCATAGGAGCAAAAGAAGTTTTTGTCGAAATAGGTGGTGAGATCAGAGTTTTTGGAAATAATAAAACTTGGCGACTGGGTATTGAAAGCCCTGAAGGTTCTAATAATAAATCAAATGCAATGAAGATAGTCTCTATTAAAAAAGGAAGCCTTGCGACAAGTGGTGACTATCGTAATTTTTATATTGATAAACGGGGAGACAAAATATCTCATGGGATTAACTTACTCTCGGGTCATCCAAAAGAGAATTTAACGGCAAGTGTTACTGTGTTTCGAAAAAGTGACTGCATTAGTGCTGATGCTTGGGCCACGGCCCTAATGGTCTCAGACTTTAAAAAGGCTTTAGAGCTATCCGAGGCAGAGGGTATTGCTGCCTATTTTATTTACAAAGAGAATGTTAAAGACTCTAAATACATGGTACATAAGACAAGCGCTTGGATTAACACTTTTGAAAAGGGTAACACCCCGTGAACCTCAATATTTTATTAATCACATTTGGTGTTTTTGGATTAGTCATTTTTGCCATGAGTATCGGATATATTATTGCTGGTAAACGTCTTCAAGGGTCTTGTGGAGGTCTTGGAAATTTAATGGGGAAAGACTGTGATTTTTGCGATAAGAAAGATCAATGTAAGAAAGATGAAGGCTAGAAAACGTCAAAATCCTTTTTCCGTTCTCCGGCCGGGACATCCTTAATATTATTCTAACTAGATTCAAATTTTTTAGTAGTTTTATTTTTAAAATTTTCTTTCATTTAAAACTTGAGTGGTGAGCTCAGGAGCATTACAATCCACAAAATTATTTTATCAGGATTTTTCTATGGCCATAAAGTCAATTGGTATATTAACCAGCGGTGGAGACAGCCCGGGAATGAATTGCGCAATTAGAGCGGTGACAAGAACTGCTATCGGTAAAGATATTTCGGTTTTTGGCATTTTAAGGGGTTACCAGGGCTTAATTGATAATCGCTTTCGGCAACTAGATCGTTCAAGTGTTGGGAATATACTTCAAACGGGAGGAACAATACTGCAAACCTCTAGAAGTGATGAATTTAGAACTAAAGAAGGGAGAAGAAAGGCTTTTAAAAACCTTCAAAGTAAGGCAATTGATGCTCTTATTGTACTCGGGGGAAATGGCTCTTTTAAGGGGGCTAATTTGTTTTCAGATGAATTTGGAGTTCCTGTCGTAGGGATTCCTTCAACCATTGATAATGATATCTCAGGAACAAGTTATTCGATTGGTTTTGATACCGCAGTACAGTCAGCAATTAATGCTGTGGATAGGATTAGAGATACAGCAAGTAGTCATGAACGTACTTTTATTGTTGAGGTTATGGGGAGAAAAAGCCCATCGATTGCTGTACATGTAGGGGTTTGCTGTGGAGCTGAAAATATTATTTTCCCTTATAAAGAAGTAAGTTATGACAGAATTGCTAGTGATATTAAAAACGGTATAAATAAAGGGAAGACAAGCAGTATTATCATTGTCGGAGAAGGGGATAGACCAGGTTTATCTTATAAGGTTCAAGAAGAGCTTGAAAGTAAACATAATTTAAAAGCACATGTGTGTATTTTAGGGCACATCCAAAGAGGTGGAGCCCCAACGCATCAAGACCGTTTTATCGCTTCAAAAATGGGTAACATTGCAGTTAAGCACTTGTGTGAAGGCAGTTTAAGCTCTTCTGCTATATGCTATAATAACGGTAATGTTGTAACGAGACCCTTGAGAGATTGCTTTGAAACAAAGATAGATTACGAAAAAAACTATCTTGAGTTAGTGCGTAGCCTGTCTATTTAGTTTTTTAAATTAAACTTTTGGCGTATTTCTAAGCCTCTTGCTTCGTTATTGATCACTCTTCTTAATTCCTCCTCTGTCGTTTTAGGGAGATTTATATACTCGATACTCACCTTAATAAACTCCTTATTAGGTACTTCTTTTAGATAAACTTCCGTTTTTTTTATGATTCTTGCCTTAGGGATTATGAAAAGTTCTCTATTGAGACTTACTTGTACCTTTTTTAAAAGAGACGCCTTATCAAAAAACTTATCAAGTTCCTGAGGAATAATAAAAGCACATCCTCCTGCAGAGATATCACTCCCTGAAAATAATTTATTTTCAACTAGAATTTTTATTTTCACGAAAGCGCCAGAGTCAAGTCTATAGTTCTTTCTTCGTTGGCCGACATAAATGTCATCAGAGGTTTGAAGTTCGTATAGGTTTTTATTTTTATGTTTTAGGTGGGCTTCAAAAAAATGATATTTTTTTCCATTACTCACCTTTACAAAGACGTCACTGTCGCTAAGCAGAGATTTTAAGAACTTTTTTAAAAAGTTAGATTTTTTTTCGAGAAAAATCGTAAGGTCATTATCAACAACCTTATTAATCGCGAATTCTTCAAGGTCACTTTCGTCATAGCCCTTTGACCACAGGCTAAGTGTTCCTTGCTTGGTTCTCAATTTTTTAAAAAACTTCTTCCGTTCTAGTAAGTCAATTTTTTTAAAATAATAGCGCTTATTTGGATCAATGGGGTTAGGCAAATTATTATCCTTGATGTTTCTTATAAATATTTTATTAGTCTGGCCGATTCGGGTCAATTTATTGACGGTAAAGTTAAAAATAATTAGTTTAGAGCTAACAAATAAAGGACTTGAAAAATGGCAAAAAGTGAAAATCTAGTAGTTAAGTTAAAAGATTATAAAAAACTACCTTTTCGTATAGATCAGGTCTATCTAACAATTGATTTAGGGCTTGAAAAAACTTTAGTTAGGTCTCAAATGAAAATTAGTGACTATTTAGTTGGAGAGACTATTGAGCTTGACGGTGTTGATTTAGAGCTACTCAAAGTTGAAATTGATGGGCAGTCCCTAAGTAGCGCGGATTATATTTTAGAAAAGAGTAAGCTGTCTTTTAAATATGATAAGCCAGAGTTTAATGTAACGATTGAAAACGTTATTAACCCTCAAAAAAATACAGCTTTAGAGGGAATTTATCGTTCTGGAAGTATTTATTGTACACAATGTGAGGCTGAGGGTTTTAGAAGAATAACTTACTTCCCTGATCGCCCAGATAATATGACCAAGTTTTTTACTAAGGTTATTGGAGATAAAGAAACTGAGCCTTACTTACTTTCAAATGGAAACCTTATTGAAAAAGGTGATTTAGAAAAAGGGCGTCATTACGCAATTTGGGAAGATCCATTTAAAAAACCAAGTTATTTGTTTGCGATGGTCGCAGGAGACTTGGGATTGGTAAAAGATAACTACAAGACTGCGAGCGGGAGAGATGTATCTTTAGAGATCTATGTTGATAAGGGTAATGAAAGTAAAACTTCTCATGCGATGGAGTCGCTGAAAAACTCAATGCGCTGGGATGAAAAACGCTTTGGACTTGAATATGATTTAGATATTTATATGATTGTCGCTGTTGACTCATTTAATATGGGTGCAATGGAGAATAAAGGGCTTAATATTTTTAATTCTGCCTACGTTCTCGCCGACAAAGACACTGCGACAGATGCTAACTTCCTTGGCATTGAGTCAGTTATCGGCCATGAGTATTTTCATAATTGGAGTGGTAATCGAGTAACTTGTAGAGATTGGTTTCAGTTAACATTAAAAGAGGGACTAACGGTTTATAGAGACCAAGAGTTCTCAAGTGATTTGAACTCTAGGTCCGTTAAAAGAATTGAAGACGTTTCGGTCTTGCGTGCTCATCAATTCTCAGAGGATGATGGGCCCAACGCTCATCCGATAAAGCCAAAAGAATATGAGGAGATCAACAACTTTTATACTGCAACAATTTATGAAAAGGGTGCAGAAGTAATAAGAATGCTAGAAACTCTTTTTGGCAAAGAGGGGTTTCGCTTAGGTATTGACAAGTACTTCGAACTTTTTGATGGGCAAGCTGTTACAACGGAAGATTTTTTAAGCGCCATGTCTCAGGCAAACGGAGATTATGACCTATCAAGGTTTAAGCGTTGGTATGATCAAAAAGGAACGCCTCGATTAAATGTAGAGTTCTCTCAGAGGTTGGATGAAAAGACTGCAGAGGTAAAGTTCACTTATGTAAAGCCTAGTGTTTATAGTGATTCACAAGATTGGTTCAACCCAGAGACACCGATTAAGCTTTGCTTGATCAGTGAAGGAGAGGTCTTCAATCTTGAAAATTCGAACCTCTCAGTGCAAGAAAAGTCATCAGGCTTTGTTCTTTTAAATGATAGAGAAAAAGTAGTAACTTTCCAGGGGGTCTCCCATGAAGTTACCCCATCAATTAATAGAGATTTCTCTGCACCTGTCGTTTTGGAAACAAACCTATCATTAGAGCAAAAACTGTTCTTAATTCGAAATGATGATAACAGTTTTAACTGTTACGAAGTTGCACAATCATTAATTAAAGAGGAGATTTTAGGTAAATATCGCGATCCGGATTTTTCTTTAGGTAACGAGTTGTACGCCGCACTTCAAGTCGTATTTTCCTCCTCTGAGATGGATGATGCAACTAAAGCGATGACGTTAAGCACTCCCTCGCTAAATGTTCTATTTCAGGCACTAACTGATATTGATGTTGATCGATTGAACTCAGCTCGAAAAAGTGTAATTAATAATATTGGTGGCGCTCTAAATGAGCACTTTTACCATTGGATTAAAGAAAATGAGCAATCGGATGATTATAAACTCAACCCTGAAGAAGTAGGAAGAAGAAGCTTAAGATCAATGATTTTAAGCTACCTATCAAAAACCGACCCTTCGTCTGAGAGTATTTTAAAAGAAGTTTATGATAGTTCAAGCAACATGACAGATCGATTCAACTCGTTTTCATCAATAGTTAGCTCTAATTTTTCCATATCAAATGAAATTCAAAATGACTTTTTTGAAAAATTTAAAAAAGAAACTTTAGTTGTTCAGAAGTGGATCTCAACTCTTGTGCAATACGATGATGAATCTGTGTTTGATCGACTAGAGATGATAGAAGGTCTTCCAGAGTTTGATATAAAAGTACCAAATTTAGTAAGGAGCCTTGTTGGGCGGTTTGCTATGGGTAACTTTGGTCAATTTCACAGAGTAGATGGGAGAGGCTATAAATATGTTGCAGACAAGATATCTATTGTTGATGAATTAAATCCGCAAATAGCTTCGCGCTTAGCATCTTCGTTTAATCTTTACCCAAAGTTAAGTCCGACACTAAAAATTAAAATGAAAGAATCACTGGAGTCTTTGGCCAAAAAGCCTAATTTATCAAAAAATGTGGCAGAGATTGTAAATAAGATTTTGAAATAAAAAAAGCCTCCCTTAGGGAGGCTTTTTTTTATATTAATTATGGAGGAGGCTTGTTCCTTCTGCTTTTAAGTCAGATATAGATTGGTGAATCCTCTCCGTCATTGAAGACTCAGCAAGTTTCATCCAGGTTCTTGGGTCGTAATGTTTTTTACTTCCAACTTCTCCTTCGACTTTTAAAACTTTGTCGTAATTGGTCATCATATGGTTGATAATAGGCCTTGTGTACGCATACTGTGTATCAGTATCAACATTCATTTTGATAACGCCATAATTTAGCGTTTCATGAATATCGGATAAGTCACTTCCTGACCCCCCATGAAAAACAAGATAGTGCGTATGCTCTGCTCCAAGCTCTTTTTCCACAGCATTTTGTCCTTGAGATAAAATCTCCGGGCGTAGCTTCACGTTTCCTGGCTTGTAAACCCCATGAACATTACCAAATGTGGCTGCGTACATAAACTTTCCAATGGGTCCCAATTCTTTAGCTATTTGAACCATTTCTTCTGGCGTTGTGTATAGCTTGTCCGCAGGGGTATCTTCATTATTCACACCATCTTCTTCTCCTCCTACAACACCTGTTTCAACTTCTAAAATAATTTCACTTTTGGCGCACCTTTCAAGTAGCTCTTTAGAAATTTTAATATTTTCTTCAAGAGGTAACTCTGAGCCATCAAACATATGTGAGTTAAATAAGTTGGGGAGTCCGGCAGCTCTTCTCTTTTCAGTTTCTTCAATAAGGGGAATCATAAAAGAGTCAACATATTGAGGGTGGCAGTGGTCTGTGTGCAACGCGATAAGTATGTCATACTTTTCTGCGACGAGGTGCACATGTTGTGCCAAAGAGATAGCGCCTATGGCCTTATTTTTTATCCCAAGTCCTGAAGCAAATTCACCACCGCCAGTAGATACTTGAATGATTCCATCGCACTTTTTGTCGGCAAATGCTTTTATTGCGGAATTTGCAGTAGAGGTAGAGGTTATATTAATAGCAGGGTAGGCAAACCCTCCTTTTTTAGCTTGATCTAACATCTGGCAATACTGTTCATAGTTTGCAACTGGCATAAGGACTCCTTGGAATTTCATATTTATGTGATACGATTTTATCCCTAAGTTGTTTTAATGTCATTATGAAGAACGGAGATTGTATGAGAGTTTTAATTTTCCTTATTTGTGTTGGGTTTTCCACTTCAATTTTTTCTAAAAATAAGTTCGGCGAAGATTTTGAGGTAAAAGATAAGGTATTTGCAAATACGGCCATAAAGAAATATTCGACTTTTAAGGGACGTGAGATTCAAGTTGAAGGAAAGGTGAAGAAAGTTTGTGTTAAAAAAGGTTGTTGGATGACCTTGTCTGGGGCGGAAAAATCAATACGTGTAACATTTAAAGATTACGGCTTTTTTGTTCCTTCAAGCCTTCAGGGGAAAAACATTGTCCTTAAGGGGCAGCTGTATGAGAAGGTCGAAAATGTTGATTTGCAAAAACATTACCTTGAAGACGAGGGAGCAAGTAAAAAAGAAATAGCGAAAGTAGTAAAGGATATTAAGACTTACCACTTTGTTGCCTCAGGTGTGAAAGCTATTTAGTTTTACTTTTTAGTGAGTATATAAACTCCATCCCAATCTTTTTTAGGTGGGTCATTTTTGTATTCGAGACATCTATTAATGTAGATTTGACTAGGTGAGGTTTTAGCAGGCACAAGGTCAGGGAATCTAAATTTCTCTAGTTCTCTACTTTCTTTAAACTTTTCAGTCGCTTCGTCCCACTTTTGTTGCTTGTATAACTTACGTCCTTCGTCGAATAATTTTATTAAATTTAAAACTTCAGGTACTGGATTAACGTTTAGTCCAATAAGCTCATAGGTTGTCACAGGCTCTTTTTTTCCAACAACTCTTATTGTGTCAATTTCTCTGAATAAAAATTCATCTTCGTGATCAACCAGTGACAAAGTATATTCTGTGAAGTGGATATAAATACCGTATTGTTTTGCCGCTTCTTCAAGCCTTGCTGCAAGGTTAACGGAGTCTCCCATCATCGTATAATTCATCCTTTGGGTAGAGCCCATATTACCTGTTACAATCTCTCCTGAGTTAATTCCAACTCTCATTTTCATTTGATTAACAATTTCTGGCCATTGTTTTTCTTCACTTTTCCAATGCTCCCTGAGTTCATTAAGCCTAAGCTGCATTATGGCCGCTACTCTAAGTGCCCTTTGAGCGTGGTCAGCAAACTTACTTGGTGCCCCAAAAAAAGCAACGATTGCGTCTCCCTCATACTTATCAAGTGTACCTCTTTCTTCAAGAAGAATATCAGTCATGGCCGTTAGGTATTCATTTAAAAGGATCACTAGCTTTTCTGCTGAAAGCTCCTCTGAAAATGATGAGAAGCTTTCAATGTCGGTGAAGTATGCTGTGAGAATTCCTTTGTCGCCCCCCAGGCTTGGCTGCTCACCTTTTTCATACATTTCATCAATTAATTCCGGGGAAATATAGTTCTCAAAAGCAGATTTTAAAAACACTCTATCTTTATTAGATAAATAAAAATTGAGAAAAGTATTCCAGGAGTAACAGGCAATAATTGAAAGCAAGCAGAAAAATAATTTAACTTCATAGCCTTCAGGTGTAAGGTGGTAAATATCGTAATATAGAATGCTTAGAACGAGGAAAAAAGCCACTCCAATATCTAGTATAGGCTTACCAAATAATTGGATTATTACCATAAAAAGTGTTCCGCCAAATAAAATCCACCAAGATAAATACGTTGAGGTTTCTATTTGTTTTACAAACTTGCCATCTAGTAGCATTTGAATGGTGTTTATATGAAACAATGGCCCAGGGATTTTTGCATTAATTGGTGAGTGCCTAATATCTCCAAGTCCAAAAGCAGTAGCACCGATAACTGCAATCTTTCCATTCAGTTTTTTATGAAGAACAGGGTCGTCAGGGTCTGCCTCGATTATTTCTTTGACACTTACTTCATCAAAGTTCCAGCGATCACCAAACCATCGGATCTTTAGCTGACCATTTTGGTTCAATCCTACCTTTCCGTTTGCAAGGTTTAGGTAAGCTTCACCTGAAGACGTCCGCTCGAGTGAGGCTAGATCTCCTGTAAATTTTTGATAAATACTTAATGCAAAAGAGGGGAAGTATAGATCTTCAACATTTGCAACGATATTATAGTGTCGATAAATACCATCAGCGTCAGCTAAAGATTGTATATGACCTAGCGTTGGGTTTTGATCTAAAAGGGTTTGTAGGGGCCATATGTCTTTTTTTACGCTATATTCTAACAGTGACTTTCCACCAACAATCTTAGAGCTGATCATTTGATCCATGAGCTCTGCGGGGAATTCTTCAAACTCATTTGATGTTTTAAAATCACCTGTTAGTAAGCTTAGGTTATAAGAAAAAATGACGTGGTTACCAGTTTGTTGAAAGTTTTTTATGGACTTTGCAAAAAGGTCATCTGGCTTAATTTCATTACAACTTACTTCTGGCTCAGAGAAAAAAACATCAAAAGCAACGACTTTAGGGGAGAAGAATTTTAACTTCTCCATTAATCGGGCCCAGATTCCTCGTGACATCGGCCATCGCCCAAGGCTTGAGAGTGTTTGGTCATCAATTTTGATAAAAGTAATTTTGTCAGAGTGAGCTTGTTCATCCATGGTCATCTTCATTCTTATGTCGTAGAACCGATCTTCAAAAAAAGAAGGATAGGATGTTATTTTGTTAAGGTTTACATCAATAGGAGTTAGGTCTCTTTGCGCAAGTGAGAAAAAAATACTAGTAGAGCAAAAGAGTACGATAAGGAATACCCCGAATACCCTTATAAATTTAGTTGTCATTTATTTCCTAAATTATTTTAGGAACTTATCGGGGGTACTGGATTAAAAACTTAGTAAATTTTCCGGAGGTCTACCGATGATTACTTTTGTTTCATTAAACAAAATTGGTCTCTCAATAAGTTTAGGTGTTTCATAAACAATATTAATCCAAGAAGATTTTGTTAATTTCTCTATGTCATGGCCAAACTCTTTTTCTTTAACTCTTGTAAAGTCTTTGATGGAGTAATATTTGGATAAGAGTTCAAATAAGCTATTAAGTTGTGTCTTTGATAGAGGCATTTTTAAATACTCTATAACTTGAAATTCTATATTTTTACCTCTAATAAGTTCAAGTCCTTGCCTGCTTTTGGAGCACCTAGGGTTGTGAAGATAGAATGTTTTCATATTACTTTTCCTATGGTTAAACTTAATTTGATTAGTACATTATACGAAATTTAATTCTGGCTCAATAAAAACTATAAAGGGGTCTTAGTGGAAGCCTTAAAAAAATCATTTTCAGATCACGTACGAAAACTTCAAACCGAAATTATTGATCAAATGAGAAAGTTAGATCCTTCTTTGGAGATGAATAAAGACCTTTGGACCAGGGAAGATGAAAATGGAGATGAGGGAGGCGGGGGAATTACTTGTGCTTTCAGTGGTAAAGAATTTGAAAATGCAGGTGTTAACACGAGTATCGTCCATGGGCTAATGGACCCAGCTTTTGGGAAGCAAATATTGCGAGAATCTAATTCAAGTAGTGAGGTTAAGGAATATAGAATGTGGGCGTCAGGAATAAGCCTGATCCTTCACCCTCGAAACCCTAGAGTTCCAACTGTTCATGCAAATTTTAGGATGATTCAGGTCAATGACAAGTTCTGGTTTGGTGGGGGGGCTGACCTCACTCCTTATTATCCACATGAAGAAGACTTCAAGCACTTTCATGGTGTTTGGAAAAAAGCATGTGGAGATGAGTACGCGAAAATGAAAGAGGTGTGTGATAACTACTTTGTTAATAAGCATCGAGATAATGAGATGAGAGGAATCGGTGGAATCTTTTTTGATCATTTAAATTCTGGTGATACTGAGGCTGATTTTAAAAAAGTAGTTAATTTGAGTAATCACTTTATTGATAGTTACTTTCCTATTGCTGAAAAAAGATTGAATGAGAAGTTCACTACTGAAGATGAAGACTTTCAACTTCATCGGCGGGGAAGGTACGTTGAATTTAATTTACTTCATGACAGGGGCACTACATTTGGACTAAAGACTAATGGGAGGACAGATTCAATACTTATAAGTTTGCCCGCTCGTTGTAAGTTTAGTTACGCGTATAAACCACCGGTGGGCTCAGTCCACGAGAAAATGATGGAAAACTATTTTCCAAAAGATTGGTAGTTTATATAGCTTAGTACATCTCTGGTGCTATATAGACATCAAGGTTTGGATTGAACTCGTCTCTTAAAATACTTTTAATTGCTTCAAGAGTACCAGTGCTTGCACTTGGGCATGTACCACAAGCACCTTGGTATTTTATCATTAGAACATTATCTTCAAGACTTAGAGTTTGGATATCTCCACCATCCCCTTGAAGTCCAGGCCTTACGGTTCTGTCTAGAATTTCTTCGATTGCTTTTAAGTCTGGAGGAAGATTTCTCCTTCTTTCTTCTTCCGGGTCTGGATCAAAGTAGTTGGGGTCATGAGTTGGAAAGTTTTTATTAAGTGATCCCATTATCTCGTTTTCAAGTTCATCCCATGAGGCATAGCCAAACTTTGTTACAGTAATAAAATTGTCAAAAAAGTGAATATGATCAATACCACGAAGGTCAAATAGCTTGCTGGCCAATTTGTTTTCTTTACAGTCTTCTTTACATAAATATGTTGAACTTCCTTCGCTTTTCACCGGCGAAGAAAATAAAAACTTCAACGCATTAGGATTTGGTGTTGGCATTATATCAATAGAAATTTCTGATTCTTTTATCATTTTGCTCTCGCTAATTTTTATACTCTCTTCCTCGTTAGAGGATTTCTTTTGCTTTTTTGATTCCCAAAACCAACCCATCGATTTCCTCCGTCGTATTATAAATTGAGTAACTGGCCCTCGTCGTAGCCGGAATGTTATAAAAGTCCATTAGTGGTTGTGTGCAGTGATGTCCTGTTCTAACGGCAATCCCTTGTTGATCAAGAAGAGTTCCAAGGTCATGGGGGTGGACACCGTCAATCACAAAACTATTAACGCTTGCTTTGTTTTTCGCTGTCCCGATAAGTTTTAGGCCTTCAATTTCATTTAATTTTTCTGATGCATAATTAAGAAGGGTTTTTTCGTAACTAGCGATAGAGTCTAGGCCAACTTCGTTAACGAACTCAATCGCTTCGTTGAAGGCAATCCCAGCTGCAATGTTTGGAGTCCCAGCTTCAAATTTAAAAGGCAATTCGTTATATGTTGTTTTTTGAATGGTGACTCGATCAATCATATCGCCTCCACCTTGGTAAGGAGGAAGTGAATCAAGAAGTTTTTCTTTTCCAAAAAGTATTCCAATTCCAGTGGGGCCAAAAAGTTTATGGCCACTAAAGGCAAAATAATCACAGTCTAACTCTTGAACATCAACTTTTTCATGAGCTACTGCTTGTGCTCCGTCAACCATAACTTCAGCGCCAACTTCGTGAGCAAGAGAAGTCATTTCTTTAATAGGGTTGATTGTACCTAATGTATTGCTAATCGCCACGATACTGACTATTCTTGTTTTTTTTGAAAGAAGGTTTTTGTAATCTTTAATTAAAATTTCACCATCATTGTTGATTGGTATTTCAATAATTTTTGCGCCAGCTTTTTCTGCCGCAAGTTGCCAGGGAACAATGTTGGAATGGTGCTCCATTGTCGAAATCATTATTTCATCACCGGCCTTTAGCTTGGAAGCGGCAAAACCATTTGCGACTAGATTGATTGAGTCAGTAGTTCCTTTTGTGAAAATGATTTCACGCGTTTCTTTCGCATTGATAAAGGATCTAACTGATTCTCTTGTTTTTTCATACTCAGCTGTGCCCAGTTCACTTAAGTAGTGGACACCACGGTGAATGTTTGCGGATTCCATTGCATAATGCTTATTGACACGATCAATTACTCTTTGTGGCTTAAGTGTAGTTGCAGCATTATCAAAATAAATAAAATCTTTTCCGCGAATCTTTCGGTTAAGGATAGGGAATTGTGATCTTATTTTCTTCACATCAAACATGATTATTTATCTCCCTTTTTCATTGCTTTATTTTTTAATTCGTTGAGAAGAAAATCTCGAACGGTTTCATTTTCGATCTGATCAATGACATCTGCACTAAATGCATCACAGAGCATTTTAAAAGCAGTGGTTGCGTCAATCCCTCGAGATTGAAGATAGAAAATTTCTTCTTCCCCTATTTGTCCAACGGTTGCACCATGAGCGGCTTTCACATCATCTGCGTAGACTTCTAGTTGAGGTCTAGTGTCGACATGAGCCTTGGGTGAAAGAAGTAAATTTTTGGAAAGTTGTTTGGCGTCAACTTCTTGAGCGTCACGTGCAATAAAAAGTTTTCCTGTAAATATTCCACGAGACTCATCACTTAATGCACCTTTATATAATTGTCCGGAGTAAGTTCTTGGTGCGTGATGTTTCATATAACTTAAGGTGTCGCTATGCTGACTTTTATCAAGAGTGAAAAGACCATGGAAATTTCCGGTAGCATTTTCACCGTTTAAATTTGCCACCAAATGATGCCTTGAAATACTTCCTCCCAAGGTAATAATAACGCCGTTAAATAAGCTATCTCTTTTTTGCTCAGTAAATACACTTCCAAGGTATCTATTTTGAAGTTCAGATGGCAGGACCTTTATATATTCAAGTTTTGCATTTTCTTCTAGGTCTATATTTGTAATACCACTATGAAGGCCAAGGTCGTTACCGCTAATGTATTCAACAATTACTACTTTAATATGTGATTTAATTTTAATCTTTAAGCTAGAGCCGCTTAAGTGAGAAGAGCTGGAGCTCTCATAGTTTTGGTGTATGAAAATAGGGTTTACTTGATCCTGATCAATAACTAACTCGTATCTTTTTGCCAAATACTGTATAGCAGTAGTGGCATCTTTTAGCTTATGAGGTTCATCTTTTTGTTCAACTTTTATGTCCGTGTTATTTCCGATGAGTTCACCATTGGAAAAAAGAATATCACCACTTAAATCGCGAGAGGTTGTTTTTGTTTCTAGATCAGTTAGATTTTCAAAAAGGCTAGCAGGGTTTGTATAGATCCATTCTTCTGTCTTTTTTGTTGGAAAAGATAGGCCTTGGAACTGCTTTCCTAGTTCAATATTATTTTTAAATAGGTTGTTAAAATTACTCGTCATCATTATTCCTACTTAATTAGCCAGTCATAACCTTTTGCTTCTAGCTCAAGGGCAAGTTCTTTTCCACCGGACTTTATTATTTCTCCATTATGAAGAACATGAACATGATCAGGTTTAATGTAATCTAGTAAACGTTGGTAGTGAGTAACGAGTACGATGGCGTTGTATTTACTTTTGATTGCATTAACTCCCTTTGCCACAATTTTTAATGCATCGATGTCAAGGCCTGAGTCTGTTTCATCTAAAAGTGCAAGCTGAGGTGATAAAACGGCCATTTGAAGAATTTCGTTTTTCTTTTTTTCTCCACCAGAAAAACCAACATTAACTGGTCTTTCTAAAAATGCTGGATTCATTTCAAGAAGTTCCATTTTTGGATGAAGAAATTCACGAAATTCTTTATCATCCATTTCCTTAACCCCTTGTGCGGCACAAGTTGCGTTAAAAGATTCTTTTAAAAACTGAAAGTTATTAACTCCCGGAATTTCAACAGGGTACTGCATTCCAAGAAAAATTCCCTTTTGGGATCTTTCATGTGTCTCCCATTCAAGAAGGTCATTGTTTTTTCCGTTATATTTATATTCAATTGAACCTTTCGTTACTTCAAATGCAGGGTGTCCTGCAATAACTTTTGAAAGAGTAGATTTTCCACTTCCATTAGGGCCCATAATAGCATGAACTTCACCGGCCTTAACTTCAAGGTTGATTCCATTAAGAATATTTTTATCTTCTGCTTTTGCGTGGAGGTTTTTTACTGTAATCATTTTATATATTCCTTATTATCCAATACTGTTTTCTAGTTTCATTTCTAAAAGCTTTACGGCTTCAACGCTAAACTCAAGAGGAAGCTCTTTAAATACTTGGGAGCAAAAGCCATTGACGATCATGCTCACACACTTTTCCATATCCATTCCGCGGCTTTGAAGATAGAAAAGTTGGTCTTCACTTATTTTAGTTGTTGATGCCTCATGCTCCACTGTTGATTGGTTGTTTTTCACATCGATATAGGGAAATGTACTGGCACTACATTTATCGCCAACGAGCATACTGTCACACTGAGAATAATTTCTTGCGCCTTTTGCGGAAGGTCTAATTTTTACAAGGCCTCGGTAGTTGTTATCACTTTTTTCTGCAGAGATACCTTTGGAAATAATAGTTGATCTCGTATTTTTTCCAATGTGAACCATTTTAGTTCCGGTGTCCGCTTGCATTTTATTATTTGTTAATGCAACGGAGTAAAAGGCACCTTGAGAGTTATCTCCAATAAGATTACATCCAGGGTATTTCCATGTAATCGCTGACCCCGCCTCTACCTGAGTCCAAGAGATAAATGAGTTTTTCCCAAGACAGTTTCCACGCTTTGTTACAAAATTATAAATTCCGCCTTTACCTTCTTTATCGCCGGCGTACCAATTTTGAACGGTAGAGTATTTGATCGTGGCATTGTCCATTGCGACAAGCTCAACAATGGCGGCATGAAGTTGATTTTCGTCTCTTTGCGGAGCCGTACAGCCTTCCAGGTAATTTACATAACTTCCTTCGTCAGCAACGACGAGAGTTCGTTCAAATTGTCCTGTTTCTTTGGCGTTAATTCTAAAGTAGGTAGAAAGATCGAGTGGGCACTTTACATTTTTTGGAATGTACACAAAGCTTCCATCACTAAAAACGGCTGAGTTTAAGGCTGAGTAGAAATTATCAGCATAGGGAACGACAGTACCTAGATATTTTTTTACAAGCTCTGGATACTGTTTAACTGCTTCACTAATGGAGCAAAATATAACGCCAACTTTTTCAAGATCTTCTTTGTAAGTTGTCGCAACAGAAACCGAGTCAAAAACAGCATCAACGGCAACACCACTAATTCTTTTTTGTTCACTAAGAGGTATTCCTAGTTTTTCAAATGTCTCTAGGATTTCTGGGTCGACCTCATCAAGCGATCCAAGTTCAGGCTTCTTTTTTGGGGCTGAGTAATAGTAGAGATCATTGAAGTCAATTTCAGGTATATCCAGTTTTGCCCAATTTGGTTTTTTCATTTTTAACCAATATCGGTAAGCCTTTAGTCGATACTCAAGAAGCCACTCGGGTTCTTCTTTTTTTGCTGAGAGCATGCGAATGACGTCTTCATTTAAACCTTTTGGAAACTTTTCAGTTTCAATATCGGTATAGAAGCCATATTTATATTCTTTGCTTTCAAATTCACTAGACATTAAATTGTCCTTTATTTTCACCTTCATTACTAAAGGCCAGATTGAATAATTGATTTATTGTTAAGTTTTTTAGGTATCCATTTAACGTGGCGTTTAATTTATCAATGGGTTTAATAATGTTGCAGTTAGAGTAGATATCACACAGACCTTTATTACTTTGACAAAACTCATCATCATTACCCTTTGGGTCAACAATTTGGGCAAGCTCTAAGTAGGATATATCCTCCAGGCTTTTTGCTAACGAGTAGCCGCCTTTAATACCTTTTTCTGAGTTTAGTATTCCTGCATTGTTCATTGCTTGCATTACCTTGGATGTTGTATCAAATGGTATGTTAAACTTTGAGCATATTTCACGCGCTGTTGTAAGGTCACCACACGACTTCTCTTCCCAAATAAATTTGAGCGAAATGAGTGCGTACTCTACTTTTTTCGTAACTTTTAACATTTCTTAAAAAACCTGACATCTGCTTTTAATCGTTTATGCATTAATATAGGTTAAATTTCAACTTATTTTAGTTATACATATTTTATTTGGTCTAGTTCTGTGGGTAAGGTGCTGAAATCTAATAAAAGCCTAGGATGAGGACGCTTTAAAGGCAGGAGATTGAATTTATTTTAATAATGCTTTTTTTGTTGTTTGTTGTTTTTGTAGACAGTCCAATAATTATAATCTTTAGAGATCGACCAACTCTCGATAACCATTCTTGTAAAAATTGTGTATTTTGTTGGAACATTTTTTTGAAGAATTACATACTCACATTTGTTTAGCATACTCGAAAAAAGATTGATTTTTTTTTCGAGTTTTTTTCTATTGTTTAAACCAGTTGAAACATCCCATACAATAGGAAGGCAAGTTATTTTCTTTAGAAGAAAATTTGCATCTGATAGTGAGGGAAGTACTTGAATATTATTTAAGTTTGAGGAAATTGTTTTTAGCTCTTTTAGTTTTTCAATTGTAACTTTGTTTGTCTTAACTCCTAGATACTTATTGTCTAGAATAGACATATCAAAAATAGCACTTTTTTTATCTTCATTTCTGTAAATATATTCACTGCCGAGGTGATTTAACATCAACCCTATGATTAAAAAAATAGATAATAAATAATTAATTTTTTTAAAATTCATATATCGAATTATAATTAAAGCAAATAAAGTCCCTGTAAAAAGCCAAGGCCCTGGTTGTGTATCACTGAGGCTTGACACCCATGCGAGGATTAAAAATTGAATTTCTTTATTTGAAAATATCTTAAGATTTTTAATTTTATCTATATTCTCAAATAAAATTGAAAATATTAGTAGGTTAAAAAAGAATATTCCTAAGCCTATTCCGTATGGGGAGTATTTACTATTAAAATTACTTAAGTATGTCTCGAGAAATACTAAATTTGTTATCGCGAAATATATGATTCTTCGTTGAAAATCGTTTACTTTTTTTAATGATAAGAAAAGAGGAATAATTATAATGAACGCATACCTTTTTAATGCGAAACAGTGAAAACCTGAAAAGTATAATTTTCGAAGCTTTGTGTATGTACCAGATGTAAAGAGCTTTAAATTTTCGTCTGAGTGAAAACTCGTCTTTTTCATTAGAGAAAAAAATACAATTGAAATAGAAATTCCTAGTGTGAAAAAAAGTAACGATTTTAGCCGCTTTGTATTTAAAAAATTTAAACACTCTACGGCCATCAGGAATACTATTAAAAGAATAAAATTTGTCTTGCAGCTATATGAATAATAAGCAAGTACTCCAGCTAGAATGTATCTTTTTTTTTGGTAAAAAAATAAAGATAAAATTCCAAAAAAAGTTGCTAATACTGTATAAGATAGAGCTACTGGGAAATTTGTTGTATTAAAAATGAAAAGGATTCCAAGGAATAACAGCTTTGTACTAATGTTTCTTACTTTCTCTTTAAAAAACATCAGGTAAGAAATATAGGAAATCCCCAATGTGCAAAGATAAAAAAAGTACCTCTCAATTAATACATAATTTGAAAAACCTCGAAATACATACTGAATAAGTGTTGTTATATAAATGGCTCCAGGAAATGGAAAAAGTAAGGTTGATCCGATTTTCTTTCCGGCTAAAAGAGAAGCTGAATATCCTCGCATGAAAGAGGTGTCCGAACCTTCATAACCATAACGGCCATATAAAAAAAGAAAAACTAAAGATAGTCCAACGAGAAAAGTTAACTCAATAAATGAATTCTTGTGTTTTGAAAATTGCATGATTGAATTTTCTCTTAACGAAAAATTTAAATCAACTACATTCTTTGTGGAGCATTTATACCAAGAATTTTTAACCCTTCTTTTACAACATTAGATGTTGCTTTAGATAAAGCCAGCCTAGCATTCTTGAGTGTCATAGTCTCAGCATTTGTAATGGAGCATTCTGCGTAAAAAGAGTTGTAGAGCTTACAAGTATCGTAAAGGTATGAAGTAAGAAGAGGAGTTTTGTGGTTAAGACATGCATCAACAAGGATATCGTTAAACCTGGTAAGCTGATAAGCAAGTCTTATTTCTTGTGTCTTTTGGAGTTCATTCCAGTTGATTGAGTCAACCTTGATATCTTTATACGCAAGTTTATTGCATAGAGAATTTATTCTTGCATATACATATTGAAGGTATGGGCCGCTTTCCCCATCAAGTTTTAACCACTCATTCATTTCAAAAATAATTTTACGGTTATTGTCCATACGAACCATTCCGTACTTGATGGCCCCGTTTGCAATATTTTTAGCGGTTGAGCTGATCTCTTCGTCACTCCAGTCACCACGATATTTCTCTAGGTAATTTTTGGTTATTGTCTCTTCCATATTATTTATGAGATCCATTAAAGGGACGATATTTCCCTTCCTTGAGCTCATCGCGCCGTCGGGAACTTCAACAAATTCATAATCAATATGGTGACAAGCCTTTGCATGTTCAAATCCAACATGTTCTAAAACTTTAAATACTTGCTTGAAATGAAGACTTTGACGAACATCTACAATGTAGAGATTTTTTTGAATATTAAATTCTTTAAACTTTTCTTGGGCCAAAAGAACATCTTTTGTGGCGTAGAGTCCATTACCATCAGACTTTAACAAAAGACAAAAACCTAGTTTTTCTTCACTAAGGTCCATACCAATGGCACCTTGATCCTTTGTGAGTTTTCCTTCCTCATAATATTTTTTTATTAAACTTACAGAAGGAGAGTCCATTTCGCTTTCAAAATACCAACGGTCAAACTCGACACCTGCCCACGAGTAGAGTTTTTTCATGAGCTCGAGAGACCAGACTCGTGTTTCTTGCCAAAGGTCAAAATATTCACCTTCGCCTGATTCAATCTCTTTTAAAATATTGGTGAGCTCAACTCGATTAGACTCTTCCGTCTCGGTGCCTCGCTCGCTTTCTAATTTATTGTGAGCCGTAGAGTAAAGGTTTCCAAGCCATGAACCTTTATCTTCATCCTCTTTTGGTAAAGCAGGTGAGAATTTTTTTAAATACCATAAACACTTTGCTACGTGTGTTCCAACATCTCCAGGGTATGTGACACCATAAAATTTATGCCCTGTGTACTTGTAGAGGTTACTTAGTGTATTCCCAAGACAAAGATTTCTCATATGCCCAACGTGAAGTTCTTTGTGAGTATTTGGTTGAGAGTACTCAAGTAATGTCGCTGGAGGGTTTTTAAGAAGTTCTTTTTTAAAATAATCTCCAGATAAGATCTCTTCAAAAATATTTTTCCCAAGCTCAGAAATATTTAATTCAAAATTTAAATATGGCCCCGTAGGGTTAATTTTTTTTATATAGGGGTTGGACAGGCTTTCTAATTTTTCCGCAATCTTTGCACTTATTTGTGGCGGTCCCATACGAAGAGCTTTGGCAAAGCTAAAGCAAGGAAAGGCAATTTGACCCAATTTATCGTTAGGGGGAGTTGAAAAAAGTGTATAAACCTGGCCTAGATCGAGGTCCATATCAAAACCGGACTTAATTGATTTCTTAATTGAATTTGCAATAGAGAAGTAAATCTTGTTGTGTAGAATTTTGTCCATGAAAATGCCTAAAACTTTTATTTAATGTAGGGTCAATCTTATATTGCTAGTTGACCTTTTTGTACATTAATTGATGAACCCCTACATCAGGTATGTCAAAAGTATCGCCGATGGGTTCAAAGCCAACTTTTTGATAAAAATCAATTGCGTTCAACCTGGCATTACACCAAACTAAGTCGCAAAAATTTCTTTTTATTAAGGGAAAGCCAAACTTTAAAAGTTCACTGGAATACCCTTGTCCTCTAAATTCTGGAAGAGTGGCCATTCCTCTGAGCTGGTACTGGCCTAAACTTTCAAATGAGGGAGATGGCCGAAAAAAGAATGACGCAACACTCACAAGCTTTTTATCAATAAAAGCACCTAAATGAAGAGTTTGCTCCTTGTCATCATCGGAGAAATAACATGTCGCGATATCTCTACCAGGTCTTAGAACTTGTTGCCTGATTAAGTATGTGTCTGAAGGGCTGATTTGCCTTACTCTCATTAGATTTCCTTATGATAACTAGAAGAATATCTACTAAAGTTAATGTAAGTTGTCATTTTAAAAATGGTGATTACTTTCGCTCCAAAGTTTAATAATAGATTTTTTGAGAAGTACTCTTGAAAAGTATTGAAATATAAAATCAGGAAATGGGGAGTCAGGGCCAACCCAATTGATGTCAATGGATATAAAGCACTTGTACTGATGATTTTTGGTGTCTTTGACATACACTTCACCTTTGAGGTTTTTTAGAAAACCTTGGTCGAAAATAAAGGTGTAGGACCCTTCTTTTGTTATTCTTGGAATTTTAAAATCCATCACCATATCAAAGGGTAGAAGAAAATGACTCAGCAGAAAAAAAACTCTTTGGTTTCTTGTGTCATAATTACTTTTTTTTATAAATGAAATGAAGTTTTTATAATTTTCGTATTTACCTAAAACCTTAAAAACATCCTTACAACTTTTTTGGTGGAATGCAGCACCTTCAAGTTTCAAACTTTGATAGTCCATTTTTTTTCTTTCAAATGAGTCTACCTTGCTATTTGAAAAAGGTTTATTATTTCGCAATGTACCCAAAATTTCTTTTTTTATTTCAGATTGTTTGATAAAGGCATGGCACCAGGGAATACTCTGAAGTAAAATTGAAATAACTAATAATCTTTGGAGCACTGTGCCTTTCCTTGAATCTGGTACCTAATTACTCTGAGAAATTATACCTTAACTTTTTTTAGGAAAAAAATTAATGGAATTACAAAAAGTTAAAAGAAAAGGAAAAGCAAAAGAAGCTGTCATTGAAAAAAAAGATCAGCGTTGGCATTGCCGAAATAGAATCACTTTAGTCTTCGGAAGTAATGATATTGAAGAGCTTAATACATATCTTTACGGAGATCACCACTTAGATTTCAAATCCGTGCAGTTTCATCAAGCAAAATCAAAGGCGATTGAAGAGATACTTGATAATTGTATTGATGAGTTCTACAGAGGTCATGTAACAGAGGTTAGGACAACTCTGCATGAAGATAAAGAAACAATAATAGTAGAAGATAATGGAATTGGTTTTCCTGTGAACAAGGCTAAAGAAGTTTACTCTGAATTTAGAACAGGGAGTAAGTTTCGTGATGAGGAAGTTGATGAAAAAGGTTTTCTCCATCGAACGCTTGGCCAAAATGGTTTAGGTGCTGCGGCTACTTGCCTAACTAGTGATTTATTTAAAGTTCGAATTCGTCACTATAATTCTAAAAAAGAGCAAACATGGACCTTCAAAGACGGTGCACTAAAGACGACAAAGTCAGCGGCAAAGAAATTTAAAGGTCATAGCGGAGTAAGGGTTGAGTTTAAACTTAGTAAAGAAGTATACAAAAATAATCTTGTTGATGAGGAGCTTCTTCGAAAAAGAATTATTGATCTAGCCTATAATAATCCTGGTCTGACTTTTTATTTTAATGATGAAAAATACCTTTATAAAAAAGGTCTTTTTGAATTAGCCGAAAGAATTGATGAAGGCCATGCATTTGATATTGGTCAAAGTGCTTTTGTCTACGAGAGCGTAAACTCCAAAAAGAAAAAAGTTAAAGGAAAAATAGATATAAGCCTTAGCCTTACTGTTCACGGTGCGAGTGAAGAACGTGAACGGTTTATATCCTTTGTTAATTCAACACCTACATTTGATGGTGGGTTTCATCATGATCGGGTGCGAAGAATTTTTATTAATATTATTAAAGAAAAATTAGAGCGTGTGGCGAAAAAAGAAAAGGTCACTATAAATGATAATGATGTCTTGATGGGACTTACTTTTATTCTTGGTATTACGATGCCAAATCCGAGGTTTGAATCTCAAACAAAAAGAAAATTAGTTCGTGAAAATAATTTAGAAAAAGCGATTGAAGAATTGATGCAAAACCAAATGGCAAAGTTCTTACGAAAAAATAAGGAGTATTTGGATTTAATTATTGAGCGAGCAAAGTCCAGGCTTAAGTATCAAATGCTTAAAGATGCGGCGAAAAAAGGTAAAAAACAAAAAAAACAACGTGTAGAAAAACTTCTAGATGCTAACGAGAGAAAAAATAGAGATCGTTGCACTCTTTTTATCTGTGAAGGTGACTCAGCAATTGGTGGACTTCGTTCAGCAAGAGATAAGCTTACGCAAGGTGGAATTGCCTTAAAAGGCAAGCCCATGAACGTTGCCCAGGCAAGTATCAAAGATATTCTCAACAACCAAGAGTTCTCAGACATAATGGCAAGTATTGGGCTTGTGATTGGTCAGCCGGTTGATGAATCTAGCCTTCGATATTCAAAAATTGTATTTCTTGCTGATTCAGATGTCGATGGTGGGCACATTAATACATTACTGACAAATTTCTTTTATACGTTTTGGCCAGAAATGTTTGAAGAAGAGATGATTTGCATCGCGAAAGCTCCTCTTTTTGAGGTGGTGACAAAGGATGAAACTTTTTACATCGAAAGCGACCGTGAGCTTGAGTCCTTTAAAAATAAAAATTCAGCGAAAATTAAAGAAATTCATCGGAATAAAGGCCTCGGGGAAATGTCTCCTCAAGCCTGGAAATATATAATGGGACGAGACATTTATACGAAAATAATTTCAGATGATATTAACAATGCAAAAGAGATGCTTAATATTTGTTTTGGGAAAGATACAAGTTTAAGAAAAGAACTTCTTCTAGATGAAAAATCGGCCCTGACTCAAGTTACAAAGAATAGTAAAACAAATAACTCTAAGAAGGCATCTTCAAAAGACAAAAAGAAGGCGAGTAAAAAAGTTATTAAGAAAGCGAGTAAAAAAGTTACAAAAAAAGCGAGCAAAAAAGTTGTAACAAAAGCGAGTAAGAAAGTTACAAAAAAGGCGAAGAAGAAAGTGACGAAGAAAAAAACAAGTCCTAAAAAGTAATATTTAAGGAAAAAAAATGACCGAGACAGAACAATTTTTACATGAACTTGAAGCAATACCTCTCGCAAAAATAGTCAAAGAAGAATATCGAAACTATCAAATCTATACACTAATGGATCGAGCAATCCCCTATCTTCAAGATGGTCTAAAACCGGGGCAAAGACGAATACTTTTTACTCTATGGAAAAATCAGTCAAAAGGTTTAATAAAGGTTTCTGCCGCAACAGGGCTTGTCCTAACCTTGCACCCGCATGGCCCTGCCTCTATTGAATCAGCAATTGTTAACCTTGCTCAAGATTATACATTTTCAAATAATTACCCGCTTATTGATAAAAAGGGTTATTTTGGTGAGCGAATGGAAACAGCTCCCGCCGCTGGAAGGTATATTGAATGTAAGATAGGAGAGGTGGCAAAGTTTTTATTATTCGACGACTTAAATCAAGTTGAAATGGTTCCTAATTATGATGAAAAGGTGATGGAGCCGGCGTGTCTTCTTCCTAAATTACCTTTGATGCTTCTAAATGGTGCAGAAGGTATTGGGACTGGTTTTAGTAGTGTTATACCAAGCTTTCATCACCGCGATTTAATTCGCTCTGTAAAAACTTATCTGGAAACAGGAAAAGCGAGAAAACTAAAGCCTTTTGTCCATAACTATTCGGAAAAAATTATTGAGGAAAAATCTGGTAGGCTTACCTTCCCTATGAGAATTGAAAAAATAAAAGATAAAATTTTTATCACTGAATTACCGCGCGGTTTCGATGCCGTTAAAGTGTATAAGTACCTGGGCAAGCACATGGATAATGGTTTTTTAAAAGACTTTATTGATTCAAGTGTAAACAATGAAGTCAACATTGAGCTTATTTTCAAAAGAGGACAACAACCTTCCTTGAGCGAAGTGGAAGACAAAATGTTGTCTGTAACAAATGTAACTCCCAATTACACACTGATATCTGAAAATGGAGTGAGAATTTTCAATGGCCCGGAAGAAATAATTGAAATTTTTGGAAAAGAAAGACTTAAAGTTGTTCAACGACGATACGAGCTTTTGGCCATAGACCTTGAAGATAAAATTAAGCTAAATAATGAAGTAATTAGATTTATAAAGAAAAAAGAATACGAAGTAGCGACAAAGAAAAAAAATAGAAAAGAATTTGTTGGTTACCTTAAAAAACAAAAATACCATTTCGTAGATTACTTAGCAGATATGCCGATTTACCGAATGACAAAAGAGGAAGTTCAAAAAAGAAAGCTTCTTGTTGCAGAAGAAACAGATAGATTAAAAAAATATAAAAAGACGGCCAAGTCAAAGTCACTTATCAAAAAGGCATTACTTAATGAGCTTAACGAGGTTTCAGATCATTTGGATAACTGGTTAAAAAAAAGAGAGCAGGAAAATAAGAAGCTCCAAAAGGTACTTGATAGAAAAAGTAGGAAAAGTAAAAAGAGACAATAAATAATTATCGATAGCGAAAAATTGAAATTGGAGTTAAACTATAGATATTAAAGGGATTCAATTTTTCATGGAGGAAAAGTTATGAGTCTTACGAAAGCGGATATTGTTGAAAGAGTTTATAAAGAAGCAGGCTTTTCAAAAAAAGAAGCCTCTGATTTAGTTGATTTAGTATTTAAGGTGATAAAAGACACTCTTTCACGCGGTGAAAAAGTAAAAATTTCTGGTTTTGGTAATTTTTCCATTAGAGATAAGTCTACTAGAATTGGTCGAAATCCTCAGACTGGTGATGCAATGGAAATATCAGCTAGAAGGGTACTAACTTTTAAGCCATCTCAGGTTCTAAAAGAGGATGTCACTGTTAGATACGGTCATCGATTAGACGAGAAGGGAAATGAAGATAAAAGTATCCCTGCCAGAGAAGGAACTTCGAGAGCTTTGAGTTCTTTTATTTCAAACTCTGAAGACGAATCAGACTACTAAATATTTAACTTTAATTAATCAAGGCCTGCATGATGATTGATGAAAAAAGTATTCCTCAAAAATCCATTTTTAAATCTTCTGAAGTCTGCGAGATTATCGGAATTAAGCCGTATATTTTAAGATTTTGGGAAACAGAATTTATTGAAATAAAACCAATAGTATCCAGTTCAGGGAAAAAGCTATTTGAAAAAAAAGATATTTTGTTAATTTCAATTATTAAAGAATTGTTGTTTTCTAAAAAGTTAACTCTTGAAAAAGCTAAGTTTGAAATAACGAAAATTGACTTAGATAAAACTCTACAAGAAGAAGTTGTTGAAAAGTCTAAACCAGCAAACGATTTAACTAGTGTTGATGAAATTCAAACGAAACAAGAAAAATCTAAGTTTGATCAGACCGAAAAAGACTCCTGTTCTGAAATTACCGTGAAGGTTTCTAAGGCTGAGATAGAATTAGAAAGTGAAAATGGTTCAAGCAATAAAGCTCTAATGGATTGTAGCTCTCTTGATCCTCAAGAACTGATTGAGCTAGTTCCTGAAATACCATTAGAAGAGTCTGTTGAAGAAAATTTTAACAAACTAGAAACAAGTATTAACAATGAATGTATCGCTGAATTGAATATTGCTTTGGAGACAATTTTTGAGAAGTCAAAACTACTCAAGGGCCAATATCAATGGATTTAGATCCTCTTTTTTAATAAACCTTAGTACCTGTGTTTTATTGGAAAGAAGATATAAACGTATTTTTTCAAAATATTTTTTTATAGTTAGTCTAGTTTGATCAAAACTTTCTAGGTTAGAATTAGTTTTTTTTAAAAGTAACAGGGTCTCTTTGATCGTTTCATCGTAGAAGCTTAACCAAGGATTAACTTCTACTTCGTGAGTTTCAAGGTCTATTTCCGAAAGTTCCGTTAAGTCATCAAGGAATTGAAATAGTTCACCAATTGAGGAAGAGATTATCTTTAATTTTTGCTTGGTCTCTAGCTCATCTTTATCGGATAGAAGATAGCTTCCCATAATGGCACATTCAAATAGTTTTCCTGTTTTTAGTTGGTGAATTTTTCTGATATTTTTAAAAGAGCTTGGTGATGAACTCACATTTAAATCAAGATACTGTCCATAGACTAAACCTAAGTGCCCACAGGATTGACTAAAGAGTTTTAAGAGCTCATTGATCTTTGGATGCTGAATTTGGCTGAGAATCTGATAGGACATATTGAGTAGGCCATCACCGATTAGAAGAGCTTTCCATTCACCATATTTTTTATGAGTTGAAAGTTTTCCCCTTCTATAGTCGTCATTATCCATACAAGGCATATCATCATGAATAAGAGTGTAAGAGTGATGAATCTCAATTGCTGCACTTAATAGTTGATGATTTGGGGAAACAAGGGTTTGCGCTTTTTGAATCAGGTTATTTGTTAGGTCTCCGAAAACGCACCACAAAAGTTGGGATCTAAATAGTTTTCCTGCTGGTAATAAGGCGTATTCATAAATTTCTTTATATTTTTTATCTTTATCTATATCTTCAGAAAAGGAGGTATTGAGTATTAGCTTTAGGTCTTGTTCAATTTTAGCAGTGAGTTCATTCATAGCGTTATTTATGGCATGAACAACTAATGGTGTAAATTAATTTAAAGATTTAACTCTGGGAGAGTTAAGTTTTCCTGATACTTGAAACTTATATTCTCCCATCTCGTTGGAGTTACCTAGCAACAGATCAATAAAAGAGAATTGAGTCTTTAGTTCTTTTTTTAATGCTAGAGTTGCCATTAGGTTTAAAGATGATTTTCTCTTGTCATTAAATTGTTTTATTTCACCTTTTCCCATTAAAAAAAGATCACTTTTTTTGTCCCCAATTTTGACTGCAATTACTTCAAGTACACCTGCCTTGGTGATTTTTGTATCAATTTGAAAAGGAGAAGCTTTTATATTTGGAATATTAAAGCCAGAGACCATTTGGGATGGGAGGTTTAAATTTTTTGATTTAATATTTGCATCTAATTGAGTTATTCCTTTTTTAGAAAAAGATGTGATGAGATTGACCTCAAGGTCTCCCTCTATGTCAATGGGGAGGTTGGCCGTGTCCTTAATTAGAACGCCTGGAATAACAGTGTTATCCATTATTATTTTGATGCTACTTGTACCGGCTGATATACTTAATTCAAGAGGTTTAAATCGATCAATTTCTATCTCAGAATTAAATTTTAGTCCAATAGGATTGAAGCTAAAACCTCGGCTTGAAAATGTAACTTCATTTACTTTTAGGTTTGTACCCATCCCACTGCAGAGGCTAGTGAGGTTAAATTTATTATAGGTGCGTACAGAAGGTAGTGGAAATAATGATACTTTTAAATCAGGAAGTTCATTAAGACATTTACGAGGTATTAATTTTTTTACTTCCTTATTTACAAATGTTTCAAGGGGAACATTTGATAAGAAGGCCAATATAAATATTATGATACCAGTTGGAATGAGAAGCTTTTTTTTTGATAGTATCGAAATGTTCATTTTGTAATAAACTCCAGATGAATAAAGCCTAGTGCCAGTCTTGTAGACTTTTCAGTTCTGATGCTTATTTTTTTGATGGAGCCTTTTATTTTATTTTTAATAATTTTAATTAATTTACTTATTTCTTGTTGACCTAGCTTGTTAAACCCTACTTCGAGGTAAATTTTTTTCAAATCACCAACAAAGCTTTCTTCGATCTTATTAATTGTAATTGAAGTTGATGGTAGATTAAATTCTCTCATCGTATTATTGAAAAAGCTTTTAGCTTTTGTCTTTGAGGAGAAATCCTTATGTTTAGTAAATGAACTTGAGACTTTTTTTATCTCTTTTTCAAGTTTTTCAATTTTTCCAATTTTCTTTTCTAAATTCAAGAAGAGGTTATTTTTATTTTTAATATGAGAATTTATAAATATTAATATAAACAAGACAATAAAAGGCGTAATGCTAAAAAAATAAGAAAGGGTAAGAGTAATTTTGTTTTTTTGTTTTTGGTCGAACCTCGAGGAAAAAGATTCATATCTCTGTGATAAAGAAGACTCGTCAAAGCGACTACTTAATCCATCTGTAAATTGATCAACTTTTGTAAAGAGGTTTTTATTATCATTACTCATCTTTAAACCTCATAATTTTTCCATTAATAATTCAATTTTTTTTTCATTAATCTCTTTTGTTTCTAGAATATTAAAACTTTTCTGGAAGTGTTGGATTACTTTTTTTGTATCTTTTATTTCTTCAATATTTAGTGCAAGGTTTTGTTCATAAGACATGCTGCTTATTATAAAATCATTATTCGGTTCAACTTTATAAAGAGCGTTTATATTTTTCGATGCTTGGTGATTATTAATTGAATCAATTGCTTTTTTAATATTTTTTACATTTTTAATTTTTTTGTCTAAAACGGAAACGAGTCTCTTTGGTTTTTTTCTATAGGTTAATTGTTGTTTTTTTGTAATATTAATTTTGTTTTTTAATAATTTGTTCTTGTAATTTTTTTCTAATTTAGATGAGCTATAGATATTTAAAAAAAGATCGACCAAAACAAAAAAACAGACAATCATTGAAAGAATTGATGCTCTGTTGAAAAGCTTAAAGCTTGATCTTAGGGGGACGATAGAACTATTCCTTGCTTTAAATCTTCCTGAAAGAAAATTTAATGGTCTTTGGTTTTCATAAAGAAGTAACGACGTTATGGAGGATATGTGTGCGACATTTTTGAGTTTTACTTTAGGGTTTATAAACGATAGTGATTCACAAGTGACGCCAAATTTATCTTCAATAAATGGACAAATATTTTGGATCTTAGAGCTTCCACCGACGAGATAAATTTTTTCAACAGCCGCATTTGTTTTCGTTCTATATCCTAAGTTCCATCTGGAAAAATCTGTAATTAGATTTGCAAAAGTTCTTTCCATAAATAAAGCAAATATTTTTTCATCTTTGCTTGCTGATTCCTGCTCATTTGATGTGAGAAAAAAAGCCTCATCATGCTTATAGTGAGTAGCTTCCTCAATAGATATATTATAAGAATCAGCTAAGTTCTCTGTTAATAGAGCTCCCGAAGAGATCGAATTATGATTTGAGACTAGTCGACCATTGTGGAAAAAAAAGCATGAGGTGCCAAGATGCCCTATGTCTATTAAGGCAAAGTTATCAACGCCAAAATTTCTTTCACTGATTTTTTTTGATGGGTTAATTGTACTAAGTGCACCAATATTTGTCGTGATCAAATCAAAGTATATTTCATACTCGTTTAATTTTGAGTATAGGTTCTCAAGATCATTTGGCCCAAGAATATTAACCAGTACTTCGGTTGATTCTTTTCCTGGATTAAAGCTTGCCTGGTAGATAATGTCATTCATTGAAAAGGGAATGGAGTCTTCTAATTGGAAAGGGAGAATCTGAGAGGCTTTTTTCTTTGAGTTTACCGGTAGATTTAAATACCTAGAAGTAGAAAAGTCTTCAGGTAAAATTAGAACAATCTTATCCGTTGTTGCCCATTGGTTTTTTTCCTTTTTAAATATTTCAACGATCTCATCAAGCCAGTCAATCTGTTCATCTTGATTTGGTTCTTGAGAAGGGGGATTCAGTTCGTCATTTTGGGTCTCTGGTAAATCCGTAGATTGGATTTCGCTAGATGGTCCTTTGACATGAAACTCATGCCAGCTAATTTCTCGTAGGAGATTTTTATCTTCAATATACTCAGCTTTTTTTAATGAGTAAGAACCGATATCGTAGCAAATAAGTTTCATATCAATATAATATCAAATACCATGGTTTAAACCAGAAAAATTAAATTATTTAGCGATAAAAAATTTCAACAATTCTTGGGCTCATTAGTTCTGTTGGTGTTTCTTCTTTATTATTTTGATCTGGTGGAGTTGAAGTATTAGTTGAAGAACCCGAGTTATTTGCTCCATCATTCTCGTCAGAACGACTTGGATTTGTTTCCTCTTTTTTCTCCAGGCTTGTAGGGAGAACAGGCAGATCTATTATCGTTGTGATCGTTTGGGATATTTGTCTATATGTTCCTGTGATTTCGACTTTAAATATCTTAGAAGCAATGGAGAGCTCAAGTCCAAGTTTTTTTAATTCATCTAGTCTTTTATTAATCTCTGAATCCGAAATAGAGCTTACCATTTTTACAACTCTTTTAAAGTCATCAATGTTCTTAATGGGAGTAGGAGGTAACTCCTCTTTCGGATCACCATCTCGCTGAATAAAAAAGTCGTCAATTTGTTCCTCTGCTAATTTTGGAAAAAGAACTCTTAAGTGTGGTTTAGCAATTTTGTTTAAAGGAATCATTGTAACGTTATGTGGAGAAATTCTGTCGATAATTAAGTTCACCACTTCCTCTGGCCAGCCTGCAAGAAGGTACATTTCTTCTTTTGAGATCATTGGGGCAAATTTTGGTCGATAATCTTCATATAAAATTTCAAACTCGCCTTTATCAACACTGTCAAAAAATGACGGATTTGAAACAAAATATTGAAGCTCACTAGTAAGTTTTTCAGGTTCAAGGTTACTAAATCTTTCTGCAAAAATGTCATCGTTTTCAATTTTTTTTTGAATCTCATTTTCGAGTATTCTTGTAAGTTCTTCTTTCATTAACTCATGCAATGGCCTATCATCGCTTCCATTTGTATCTTGGTTAAGATTATTTTCCACATTTGTATTAGGCTGTATGATCATTAAGCTGTTCGGGTTGATGAATCCGGTTATTGGAGAAATTGTCATTAACAGGCTACCCTTGAGCTTAGTTGACTCTTCAAAATCCTCTATAGCAGTTTTTTGAATCAAATTAAGAGAGCCTTTGTTTATAGGAATGGGGTAGGCAAACGGTTGGGTTAATGCTGATTCTAAAACATTAAAAGGAATCATTGATTGGATACTTTTATTTTTTTGATAGAGATTAAATGCTTCTTTGAAAATTTCAAGCTGGGCCATGGCCATGTTTAAACCTGCTTCCGCATTTAGTCTGGCTTGACGTTTATCTTGGTTACTATAGATTCTTATTTTGTTTATCGACATAAAGTAACTAAAACTGGCTAAAAGAAGAGTCATTATCGTGATTGCACCCATCACTATAATGATCGCAACACCGTTATTATTTTTTATCGAAGACTTATTCAAACTAAAGCCTCTCTTGTTTTTTTTGAGTTTTACTTAATGAAGGATACATTGCTTTTGTTTTGAGTTCTTGATCCTTGACAGTATCAAATTCTGGATAAAATATTCTAAAAACTTTTTGCACTGTATGAGGATCTTCTTTTTGCCCCACCCATAGAAGTTTTACTTTTAACATCGAACCGAGGTATTTCCCTTGGTCAGGAACAGAGTCACTCCATTCATTTTTTTGGGGGTCCCATAAAAAAAACTCAATTTTTTTTAGGCCATCAATTATTGTATAAACAGGTGTTTTATCCCAAGGAATATTATTGTTGTAAATGTCGGCGTTAACAGCTTGTCTAGTAAGACGCTCAAGACCCTCTCTTTCTATCGATGATTCAACTCTGTATCTAACCCAGTTAAAACTTGTGACTTTTGAATTTTTATATTTTCTGGTGTTAGTTCTTGTAAATAATATGATCTCTTTGTTTTTTTCAAAAAATATTGCAGGAATAGGAATTCCTGAGTTTGTTACGCCATCAAAGTTATCATGATTGTTGTATGGACTTTGACTTTCTGGGCTGTAGGAAAAGGACTCTTGTTCTTTTTTACTGGTAATTTTTGGAAAATCAAAAAAAAGAGGTGAAAATATTCGCTCAAAATCCGTTTCAAGACGCCTTAAACCGGTCTGGATATAGATAAACTCTTTGTCTTCTTTAGTGACGGAGTCTTGGGTACTTATTGTATCATCCAGTATCTGAAATACTCCTAAACTTATAAATGACAAAATAGCGATGGCGACGAGCACCTCAATTAAGGTAAAGCCTTTGTGGTTGACTGAGGTCATTGAGCTCCTACTCCAGTAAAGGTGACCTTATGATTTCTGTCTAAAATCCAGGTACTTAAATCGTAAGAGAATTTTGAGTCAACCTCTCTTACTATGACCGTTAATTGCCAAATTTGCGCCTCTAGGTTGACCTTGATGTTATCAAATACCATTTTATTTACTTGGTCGTTTTGATTATCTGACTGTTCATTTGGATCTTGCCCTTTTATTTTTGAAAGATCAGGAATTTTAAATTCGTGCCATTCATATCGGTATTCATATGCCTTGTTTTCTTCAAATTTAGTATAATCGTTTTCAGTAGATAAAAGTAATGATTTAGTCAGGTCGGGAGGAGAAGCGATGATCTGATTCATTAGCTCATTCGTGATATCTTCTAGTTTAGTTTCTCGTCTAATCTGTTGAGAGTCACTTAGATTATTTCCTTGAGTGACTAAGTAGGCGGAAGAAAAAACCGCAAAAATGGTCACCGCAATTAGGACTTCAATGAGTGTAAAGCCAGACTGATTAATTCGTTTCAAGTCTGATTTTTTCAAAAAGTTCTTTTGCTCGTGTCCTGGCTTTTTCAATTAATTCCTCAAAGTCTAATTCAGTGCTTGATGATTCAATTAAAACGGAATCATACTTAATATTAAGCCCAAATTGAGGGATAACCAAGTAATGAATCTGTTGTCCTTCCGTTATAAAAACTATCGCGGGGTCTTTATCACCATCTGGGTAGAAGTAGATTGAGCTGGAGAGAGTGGAAATAAACTTATTGTCGTTAGGGTATCCAATACCCAGTATTTTTACAGGGTACTCAACGTTGATTTTCCCATTTTTTAATGAGCTTAATCTTGCATAATTACTTTTTTGACTTTTTTGATTCTCAATAAATTTTTCTAACTGAGTTTGAGTTAGATCAGATCTGTTTGCCCTTTCTGTCACTTCTAAAAGTTCATTTGAGTCCAATGCATATTCAAAGAGAATTGATTGTGTTTGATCTTCAATAGATACTTCGTCTTTATTTTCAAGCTTAGGGTCACTTAGCTCAAAATTTATTCTTATATTACTGTTTCTTAGTGCTGCCTCGTCCGTAGCTGAGTCAATTGCTAGAGTCAGGTCATCAATTAATTCTTCAGAGGCTTGCTTTGAAGTGAAGTTGAAGTTGGCCACCATGGAAAATATTAAAGCTACTAATGCCATGGCGACCAAAATTTCTAAAAGGCTAAATCCTTTATTATTTTTTTTCATAAAGAAGGATATCTTGATCCTTTTCCTCGCCACCCTCTACACCATCTCCACCAAAAGAGGTGATGTTAAACTTTCGACCATCTGACTCAAAGTAAAACGGGGTATCCCAAGGATCATTAGGTAGAACACCGCCATCAATATATCCTCCTGGATTATATCTTTTACATTCCGGTCCAGATGTAGGCTTTTCAATTAGTGCTTCAAGGCCTTGCTCTGTTGTTGGGTATCTGTTGCAGTGTCTGTTATATTCTTTTAATCGTGCTGCTAAAGAGTTCATTTGGATTTTTGTTGATTCAACTCTTCCCTCATGAAATTGGTCAAATATTTTACCCGCAACAAAAGTACCAGCTCCGGCTAGTAAAATTAGCGCGATTAAGATTTCTAAAAGGGAGAATCCTTTTTGATTCTTTAGTGGGGTAAACTTTTTATAATGATTATTTGAAAACATTTCTTCTCCTTAAAATGTACAAGACAATAACTTATCAAAAATATTGCATTAAAAAAACCTATATATTATCGCATTTGGTTTAGTTCCATTAATGGTGCAACAACCGAAAAAACAATAAATGCAACAGATAGTCCCATGGCAATAATCATAATTGGCTCTAAAGTAGAGGCAAGTCCACCGAGTTTGTTTTCTACCTGGTCAGAGTAGTTATCACTGATGATCTCAAGCATTGGCTCTAGTTCACCGGACTTCTCTCCAAGGCTAATCATATGAGTAACCATGCTGGGAAATAGACCGGAGTCTTTTAGAGGAGAGGCAAGAGTTCCTCCTTCACTAATACTAAGTTGAGCATTTTGAACTGCTTTTTCCATGTGAACATTGCTAACCAAGTTTCTAACAATTTTAAGTGAAATAAGAATTGGAACCCCAGAGTTTAATAAGGTCGCCAGAGTAGAGCAAAAGCGACTGACGTTAATCATTGTTATTATTTCACCTGCAAGGGGGAGCTTAAGCATTATGGAGTGCCATGTTTTTTGTCCACTGCCTTTACTTGTCACTCTTTTAAAAAGATAGAGGCCACCAAAGATGCATAAAATAATTAGCCACCAGTAGCTTTGAACAACTTCTGAAATCCAAATGGCCACTTTGGTTTGAGGAGGTAGTTCCTTTTTCATATTAATAAAAATCTTTGAGATTTTTGGAATGACGAAGGCAAAGATTATACCCATCATCAAAGCACCTATTACAATCATAATAACAGGGTAGATCATGGCACTTTTAATCTTGTTCCCAAGTTTTAGCCTTGCTTCTTGAAACTCGGCAAGCCTTTGCAAAACAACGTCTAGCGTCCCTGAACTCTCTCCCGCATCCACCATATTAACGTAAACGCTATCAAATACTTTAGGGTAGTCAGAAAGTGCTTTTGATAGGGAGGATCCTTCATTAACTTTTTGCTTAACTTCGGCAAGTATAACTTTCAGTCTCGGGTTATCTGATTGGTCAGTAAGAGCCTCTAGGCTTTCCACGATTTGAATTTTTGCTTTAACTAGGGTTGAGAGTTGTCTTGTTGCCATCGTTAAGTCATGTGTAGATATCTTTTTTTGTCCAATGGTGAAGTTAAGTCCTGAACCAGACTTTCCATCTTTGGATTCTTCAATTTTTGTCAGCATCACGCCGGATGATTTAATTTTTTGTTTAGCCTGGCTTATACTCTCTGCTTTAATCGTTGCTTTTACATTTTTCCCGACAGAAGAGAGTCCCTGATATTTATATATAGGCATAAAATTTACCTCTATTAATTTTCAAGTTCTTCTTCATTGTCATTGATAACTCTCATTAATTCTTCAATCGAGGTCGTTCCTGATAAAACTTTATCTATTGCATCTTGCCTAAGGGTAATCATCCCCTGAGAAACGCCAACTTTTTTTAGTTGTCCGGCGTCAGCTTTTTCTAAAATAAGGGGACGAACCTCATCTGTAATTAGGAGAAGTTCACTTATTGCAGTTCGACCCGCGTAACCTCTGTAGTTACATTTTGCGCAGCCGACAGGTCGATAAACTTTCGTATCAGACTTAAATTCTCTTAGGTCTAGTGCTTCAATTTCCTCTACTGAAGGAGTGTATTCTTCTTTGCACTCATGACATAGGGTCTGCATAAGACGCTGAGCCAAAACTCCAATAAGAGAAGAGGCAATGAGAAATGGTTGAACGCCCATATCAATAAGTCTGTTTGGGGCAGAGGCAGCGTCATTTGTGTGAATTGTAGATAAAACAAAGTGACCTGTTAGGGAAGCTTCAACGGCCATCGATGCTGTTTCACCATCTCTTGTTTCACCAACCATAATTACATCTGGATCTTGCCGAACGATTGATCTTAAGGCCCGAGCAAAAGTAAGGTCAATTTTTGAGTTGGCTTGAATTTGAGATACGCCTGGAATTTCATATTCGACAGGGTCTTCAACGGTGATAATCATTTTGTCTGGAGAGTTGATACGGTCAATGACAGCAAATAAAGTAGTCGTCTTCCCTGAACCAGTTGGCCCACAAACATAAAGAATACCATGCTTTCGTTTACTTAATTCATCTAGATCGTTTAAAACTTTTCCGCCATATCCTAACTGTTCAAGTTGAAGTACTTTTCCTGACTTTTCAAGGACCCGCATAACGATTCGTTCACCATTTTGAATAGGAACAGTTGAAAGCCTTATATCAATATCCTTTCCGGCCATTTTGATTTTGATTCTACCGTCTTGAGGAAGTCTTTTTTCCGCAATATCTAGCTTTGCCATTACTTTTATTCTTGAGCTAACTGCGGCTTGAGTTTTTAAAGGCTGCCTTAGAACTTCTGTCATAATCCCATTAATTCTAAAACGGTAGAACACTTCTTTTTCGTAGGGCTCAATATGGATATCTGAAGCGCCTTCTTTTACGGCACGAAAAATTATAGAATTCACAAACCTAATAACGGGAGCCTCATCAGCGCCGGCGTCAAGAATATCTAAAGGCCCATCTAAATCAAGTGATTCATCAAACTCGTCTTCAAGTGAATCGACAATATTTTTATTGGCCTTTTCATAAACCCGGTTAATTGCATCTGCAATTCGAAGAGGGGAGGCGACGCTTACATGGATTGGTTTTTTAAAAAGTGTTTGTAAATCATTTAGCACTTCAAAATTAAAAGGGTCGGTCATGACAATTTCAACAGAGTGGGTTGTCATTATCATTGGCAGAAGTTCGTGATGTTTACAATAATTAATCGGAATGTCTGAAATGAGATCCGGGTTAATATCTTCAATGTGAATAGTCTCAATAAAAGGTATATCAATTTGATGACAAACTACTCTAATGATGTCGTGAGGATGGATATAGTTTTTTCGAAGAAGAATCTCTCCAACTAGATGTCCTGTTTCTTTTTGAATATCAAGAGCCTCGTTTAATTGGCCTTCAGTCAGTGAAGTATATTTTAATAAAAGTTGCCCAATCTTTTCCCTATGGGTTTCAACTTTTTCGAGCATTTTTTCACTGATTTTCATAATAAACCTATACTACTTCTTTTGAGCTGATTTTTTAAGATTTACTTTTTGAATAATCTTGTCATACGAAGGAGCATCAAAACCTACTTTTTTATTTGCTTTTTTTTGTTTTGAACTTTTTGAAAAATCATCATCGAAGCTATCTTCAACTTCACTTTCAAGCTCTTCTGAATTATTCTCACCTTCTGTCTCTGGGCTTTTATCATCAGAGTTATTTTGTTTTTTTATTGTCTCTTCAGATTTGTATCTGTTAGCTGCCTCATTGCTATACAAAGGTCCTTCTTCTTGTTTTTTTGCTTTCTCGTAAAGGGACTTCACATTTTTTGCATAAGGGTCTTCCGATGCATTATTAATATTGAGATGTGTCGCTCTTCTTGTGAGTTTTTCTTTGATGATATTTGCTGTATCTTTTTGATAGTCATCCATTATCTGTGGAGTTAAGAAAAATAAAAGGTTAACTTTACTCATTGTTTTTGTTGTATTTTTAAACAACCAACCAAAAATAGGGATATCTCCAAGCAGCGGAACTTTTGAGACGGACTCAATAGCTTGATCTCTCATCAGTCCTCCCATCGCTATTGTGTCACGATCTCTAACAACAACAGTCGTTATCGCTGCTCTATTTGTCGTTGCAAGACCTCCAGCGGCAGAGGCATTCGCTCTTGCTTGGAATTCTTCAATTTTTTGATCAATTTTTAATTTAACAAATCTCGTTACTTTATTAATTTGAGGAGTAATCTTTAGGGTTAATCCAGCTTTTTGTTGTCTTACTGAAACTTGAGTTTGATTATTAGCGATTGTTTGTTCAGTGACAGGTACAGACTCACCAACTTCAAAGCTTGCTTCAGTATTATCAAGGGCCAAAATTTGAGGTGTGGCCAAAACATTGGTATTTGAGTTGTTCGCGATGGCAGTGATTAAGGCATTTACACTACCAACAGATACAGTTTGCCCGCCAACACTTAAGTCGACAGCGCTCCCGGCTTGACCTCCAATGAAGAGACCTCCAAGACTTGTTATATTATTACTTAAAAGGTTAACCAAGTCCTGACCGCCTGAGCCACCTGCAAAGCCTATTCTTTCAGCAGCACCGTCCCCATAAGCTCCAACGATGGAGACTCCTAAACCAGAACCACGGTTAACTTGAGTCTCCATGATCATGCCTTCAACGTAAACTTGGTCTCTTGGAATATCTAGTTTTTCAATGACACTTTTTACAGTGACCCAGTCTGAAGAGGAGGCAGTAACAACTATTGCATTGTTTTCCTTATCGGCGGTAATTTTAACCTCAGAAGTAAATAGCTCATCGTCATCGTCGTTTTTGTTTTTTGTGAATCGACTACCTTTTTTAGATGACGTGTTACCACTTACTAAGGAGTTAAGTGTTTTTGAAAGTGTTTCCGAGTCGCCATAATTTAGATAGTAAACATGAATTTGACCACTTGCTTTAGATGAACCTTCAATATCAAGTTTTTTTATTAAGTCCTTAAGTTGCTTCGACCCACTCGCTGTGGCCATTGCTATAATTGAATTAGTTCTTGGCTCCGCAATAATATTAGAAATTGTATCGCCTTCATTATCAGGTGACTTTGACTTTCCTTTTTTCCCTTTCTCTTTAAGGATTTGCTGAAGGAGTTTTGCAATTTCTTGTGCACTGGAGTTTTTAACAGGGATTATTTCAAGAGTTAATTCATGTCCCGGAACGTCAATGAATTTAATCAAACTAGCAAGTCGATTGACGTTTGTTCCTGTATCTTGAATGATTACCGTATTTGTTTGAGGAACATCAATAATACGGCCATATCTTGTCATGAAAGGTCGAAAACTTCTAGTTAGCTCCTTAACTGAAATATTCTCTAAAGGGAAAATTTTCATGATGTAATTTTCCGTATTAGGAATGAAGTCACCTTGGTATATTTTTGTTGTCGTGTAGCGAATATCTCTTGTTTGAACTATCGAGTAAAACGCACCTTTTTTAATTAAACTATAGCCGCCAGTATTAAGAGCAGAGAGATATGCCCTCCAAGCGTCACCAACTGTAATTGCCGTGCTAGCACTAATAGTAATTTTGCCTTTAAGTTCCTTGTCGATAATTAGGTTAATTCCAGTTAGCTTTTGCATGTGCTTTGTTAAGTCCTGAAGACTTACATCATTAAATTCAAATTTTTCAATAATTTCTGGGCCAAATGCTGTTTCAGGATTAAGAGTGACGTACTTATCGTTGATTTTTATTTTTTTATTCATCGTCTGACTTCGGCCAAACTGGTCATTCTGATCGTCTTTGTCTTGAAGGTCAAGAAGAGGCTTCTTGATTGATTTTGATTCTCTTTCTTCTTTACGTTTACTGGATAAGTCTGTTTTTGTTTTATACTTATTAAACTGTGCAAGTACCAAGGAGGGGGATAGGCTCATTATTAATAATGAGCAGGTTATTAGTTTTTTTGTTTTTTTTAAGTTCGTTTTTACCATAAATCCATTCCTAGGCTTTATTTTTCAAATGAGTAATCTTGAGTGGTTTCTTCTCCGTCGCGTTCTACTGTAATAGAGAGATTTGTAATATCTCGAATTTTTCCAAGTAATGAAGTTACTTCATTAATTGAATTAACTTGTTTCCCGTTTATACCTGTAATTATGTCATTTTCTTGAATGTTAAGCTGGCTATAGATACTTCCAGGTACAATCTCGGTTACTTTAAATGAAATCGTTCCATCGCCATTTGTAATGGGGATTGCGCGAGCTTGGGTTAAAACACTCGATATATTCCCAAGCATTTCTTCTCTGAGATTTTCTTTTATCTTAAAAGAGTTGCCCTCATTTCTTATACGATCATTAGTTGACAAGAATTTATCTCTTTTGTCTTCTGAGTGAATCTTGAAGTCAGGAAGAGATTTGGACTTTCTTCTTTGTTGAAGTGAAATAAATTCACATTTGCCATTTGAAAAATTACGAAGGAAGACCTTCTCGCCTGACATTAATCCAATTTTTCCAAAAGACGATACTTTTTCTCCATACCTGAAGTACTCGGGTGTTTTTTTACTTTTTACTTTGATTTCAGCAAGTGATTTCTTAGGGTTCTTTAAAACAGTTAATGATATTAACTTTAATGAAAGTGACGATTTCTTTGAGGAGCTCTCACAAATAGGATAGTCTTTTTTTAAGGATTTTTTCTTTTCTTTTTTTACAATTTTTTTTTCACTCGCAGAATTCTTTAGGTTAAGTGGGTTATTGCGAGAAATACTAGGCAGCTTTACTCTCTCAATTTTATTGATTGATATAGACTCTGATGAGTTTAATACTTCACTGCTAAATGGAAAAATTACTCTGGCAGTTGTTTTTCCAAATAAGTAACATCCTAAAACTACATAAGAAAAAATAAAAACCTGATCAACCTTTTCTTTATTTTTTTTATCAAATACCCAAGTAAGAATTTTTTCAAGATTAAATTTACTGTCTGAATTAGGGAGATCAGGAGGTAGGTCACTAGATACCTTTTTAGGAATAATACCTTTTATTCGATTAAGTATCTTTTGAAATTGTTCTTTGTAATCTTTTTTCATTTAATACGTTACTCTAACCTCTTATAATATAGTTACTATTTTAAAAGAGCGGGGTGTATAGTATCAAGTTTTCAAAGACTTGGATTAATATACCTAGTAGATGTTGCTCTTTTTTAAATAACTTTCATTTAATTATCTTGCCTGGTGGAGGACAACTTGAAAAAGGAAAATGAATGAAGCTGTATTTGATTAAATTACTCAGTCTTTTGTTTGTCTTTTCATGCTCAAAGGTTGTTATTAAAAATAAAAGTATAAAAAAAGAGTCGGAAAAAAAGAATTCAAAAGCGAAGTACAGAGCCGCGTCAAAAAATAAAAGTTTTAAGCTTTATTTAATAAGATCGTTAAAATTAAATCAAAAAAATTATCTAATTGATTTAGACGGGGACTTTATTGATGAACTGATTACGCTGAAGGAGTCCTATTCCAAACCTGAGGTATTTAATTTTATTGAGGAAAAATTAAGTTTTAAAAAAATGAATATTGAATCCGCTATTGACCGTGCCTCATTTTTAAAGCTTAGCTCAATAAAATCTACTAAAAACCTAGAAATAGGTTTTTTTACATTTTTTCAAAATAACTTTATGCCACCCACTGGTGGAGTCTTTTATGAGGTCAAGAAACACAAAAATAAATTGTCTTTCAAAGAAACAATGCGTGTTAATGATAAGGCTAAAATGCCTTTAACTTCAGTCGTGGAATTTGAGCCAACGGGAAATAACGAAAGAGATCCAATGACATTTTATTTTCATTGGCTAAAAAATATTAACAATAAATTAACACCGGTAATCGATCAATATGATGAGGGGATGGGGCTAAAAAATCTTATTGTCGAAAACAAAGAACGGGCAAATTTTAGTACGAGTCTTTGTGATGTTGATAACGATAATATTGTTGAGGTGATTTTATCTTCTACCAGTCAAGACGCTATTCAATTCCTAGATTATGACAACAAAGGTGGTTTTTCGAAAAAAGAACTTTTTTCTCAATCTAAAGTGACAAGAGGTATTTTTTCCTCGTGTTTTTTCTCATTTAATCAAATCAAAAATCCTAAATTTACAATAGGGAGTCTTAATCGAAGTTACTTTACTAAAAAATCTTCTTCTGGAGTATTTGATATTAATGGACGTTTGCTTTTTAATTTTAAGATTAAAGGAGGCACCGAAATAAAAAATATTCATGTACTTGATTTAAATGGGGATACTTTTTGGGATTTTGTCGTTGAAAATAACGGCCATCCGCCGGAATCGAAACTCGAAATTTTTATTTCAAAAAATGGTTCTTATGAAAAGATTGATGATTTGAATATCGTTAACCCATCTGGAGTTGTTTACTCTGATTTTAATAATGATGGAAGAATTGATTTACTCTTTGGTCGATCAACCAAGAGAGCTCCATTTATTGAAAAGTCCGGGGGAATTTTAATTAATAACCTCCAACAAAGTGGAAAGTCTTTAAGAGTTTTTTTTGAAGGCCATAAAAAATTTAAAAATGCAGAGGGTGGAATTTTTGTATTAGAAACCACGGGAGGTATTTATAAGTCAGTTATTCAGTATCAACAAGGGGGCTTAGCTTCACAAAGCTCGCGGTTTACTCAATTTGGACTAGGTAAACACAGAGCCAAAGGTGCAACGCTTACTTTAGGGGCAAAAAAAATTAAATATGACATCGCACCTTTTTCTAGATCCAATAGAATCACTCTATGTCCTAAAGGTGTTGTTAAAGCAGGTAAAAAAAAGTGTGACTAGACTTTTTTCATTGGAGGTTTTTTTGCATTTTTTTGAACCCAAAATTTACCTTTTTGTTTATTTTGATCAGGGTTTAAAACCTCGAACCCATCCAGGTCGTTAATTGGGTCAAATAGATAATTAATAGTTACATTTTGTAGATAGAAAGCACTAAAAGGGTCAAATAGAATTTCTATCTTTTCGTCTTCGTGAGTTACGGTGCAAGTAAGGTCATCCTCTTTTTTTTCGTCAAAAAAAATCTCATAGGTAAAACCGTCACACTCCTTACCTTTGATTGCCACACGTAAAGCTTTATTTTCAAGTGTAAAATCTAGCTTCTTCATGAGGCTCAACTGGGCAAAGGCAGCTTTAGTTACGAATGGGGTAGGGACAGAAACTGCATCTTTTTTAATTTTAGAAGTAATTAACATTTTGTAATTTGCCCTTGAAAATATCAATAAGTTATTGCAGTGTTCATATCAACAACTAGCGAGGTTTACGCAATATGTCTATAAATTACCACCTGAACATTGAGAATCCGCATCAGCATTACGTAAAAGTAAGTATAAGTTTAAAATTGAACTCACGAGGAGAGGCCGTCGTTTTTATGCCTTCTTGGAGCCCTGGTAGTTACTTATTAAGAGAATATGCCCGTTTAATTAGAAAGCCTGTAGCGGTGGATTCATCTGGTCGCCTGTTAGATTTTCAACAGATAGAAAAAGGATCTTGGAAAATCTTAGGAGGAGAAAATCTTTCAGAACAAGCAGTCGAGTTTGAGTACGAGGTATATTGCCACGAGCTCACGGTGAGAACCTCATATGTAGATGAGGAATTTGCTTTTATTCATGGCCCAAGTGTTTTTATGGGCGTTAAAAATTTTGAAAAAGAATCAGTAAATCTGAGACTTAGCTTCCCAGGCTCTTGGAGTAAAATCTCTACAGGTTTAAAAGATGTATCAAGTTCAAGAGAGAGCTTTGAGTATTGTTCACCAAATTATGATGATTTTATCGATTGTCCAATTCAAATTGGATGTCACGACACTGATGGTTTTAAAGTTAAGGGAAAGGACCATGAAGTTGCTTTTTATGGAGAGTGTTTACCCCATAACCGAGATTTAAAAGCAGACATGAAAAAAATTGTTGAGCATATTTCAGACTACATGGGTGATATACCTTACGAGCGTTATGTATTTATGACTCATCTCGTTCAAGGGTTATATGGTGGCCTAGAACATAAGAACTCCACTGCATTACAGTTTTGTTCTAGAGGCTTTAAAAAAGACAAAGACTATCTGAATTGGCTATGTCTTGTGAGTCACGAATACTTCCATACATGGAATGTGAAAAGAATTAGACCTAAAGGTTTTGGCCCTTTTGAATATGACACTCAGTTTGACACCTCAATGCTTTGGCTTGCTGAGGGTTTAACCTCCTTTATGGATGAGTTATTTGTTTATCAGTGTGGCTTGGCAAATATTGAGGACTATTTAGAAATGCAAACCAAAAATATTAATAGATATTTTAGTATTTTAGGGAGACGCTTTCATTCTCTTGAAACAAGCGGATTTAATGCATGGGATGTTCTTTACAAGCCGACTGAAAATAGTATGAACTCGTCCATTAGTTATTATCTTAAAGGGGGAATTTCTTTTTTTCTTCTCAATGTACTTCTTGTAAAAAAAGGCTCTAGTACGAAAGAGTTTATTTCAAGGCTTTGGAGTTGGTATAAAAAAACTCCAGATGTTGGTATGGAAAAAGAAGATGTTCTTTCTATTATTGAAGATTTAGCAGACAAAGAAACGAGAGAACACTTTGAAGAGTATATTGAAACGACAATAGAGCTTCCAATAACGTCACTCTTCGAAGAGATGGGTCTTGGGATAGAATGGGATTCGAAGAATGATATTGGTTTTGGTTTTAATCATGAACTTAAAGACTCCAGAGTTTTTGTTAAATCAGTTGAGCTTGATTCATCTGCTCACCAAAGTGGACTAAATGCGGGTGATGAGATTTTGGCAATTAATAATCTAAGAACTGATAGTAATAATATTACAGATCATTTAAAGGATCTAAAAGAATCATCAGAATATAATTTTATCATTGCAAGACTTGGAAAACTACGCACGGTGAAATTATCTCCGAAGGTTTTACCTAAGAAAGTAAAATCGATAAAAGTTTTAAATAAAAAGACTGTTGATAAGTTTCTTAAAGGGGATATGTCTTAAAAACATAAGCTGTTGCGATAATTTGTCCCTCAAATTCTGTTAAGCCAACTTCACCTAATGGAGAAGTCGAGCCTACTTTGCCAAAGAGATTTTCTCTTATCCAAAGGTGATTTAATAATTTAATTGTTTTATCTAATGGAGCGATTGCTTTGAAGGCGGCCTCTTTTTTTGTCCAAAGGTAAAGAAGTCTTTCTTCTTTAGTCGTGGTATCAAAGTTGTTTTGAAAAAATTTTTTTGCTCTATCATTAATAACTCTTGATTCATCTTCAATATCAATTCCAATACCAGGGCATTTAGTTTTTTGAACTGATATGACTGCCCCCGCTTTTTGGCCGTGAGAGATTGAAGTTGTAAACTCTTGAATATTCATAAAGTAATCATAATTAACCAGTTCTCCTGCTTGCTCTTCGTTACTACCTAGAAGGCTAAGTAATTGATTTCTAGAGAATCTTCGCTGGTCGGACTTATTATCAGTAAAAAAAAAGTAATTCCACTTAACCTCAGAGTAAGCGAGCCAGCTTGGAGTAAATATTTTATGAATCATAGCGGAAGCTTGCCAAAAATTAAGGAATTTGTCATATTTGTCGCTGTTGGAGGATTGTATGTTACCAGAAGAAGCCCAGGCAACGATGGCAAAGGTCTTGTTGATGATTTTTGCTACTTTGATTTTTTGTTTTTCTAAAGCTCGAGCGCAAGATTATTCAACTAATTCAATCACTCGTAGCATTATTATTCAAAAATAGTTTTTCTATAATTCAATACTTTTCATTATTTACATATTTATTATAAAATTTCCTTAGGTTAATTTTTTCCACAGGATATTTAAATATGAATGAAGTTATTTCCAATAGAGACAGAGCTTTAACAAGGCCATCAAGAAAAATAAACATTCCTTCAGACCAAAGAGAAAAAGGTTCAGCCTCCAGCTACTATGGAACCTTAACTTTTGATTATAGAACTCAAAGTAATGTTCCCTCAAAATTAAAAAAAGAGTTAGATGAATTAATCGTTTCTCAGAGACCTATTTCACAGGCTCAAGCCCAGCAAATGGCCGAGCTTGTTTATGATTGGGCAATTGAAAATCGTTGCACCCACTTCTGTCACTGGTTTCAGCCATTAACTGGCTCTACTGCGGAAAAGCATGATGGCTTCATTGATTTAAAAAGTGGCCAGGCAGTAGAGAAATTTTCAGCAGGAGAGCTTTCTCAAGGTGAACCAGATGCTTCCAGTTTTCCTAACGGTGGTTCAAGGTCAACTTTTGAAGCAAGAGGTTACACAAGCTGGGATATTTCCTCTCCCTTTTTTATTATTGAAGGACTTAATGGATCAACTCTTTGTATTCCAACAGCTTTTGTCGCCTATCATGGTGAGGCGCTTGATATTAAAACACCACTTTTAAGAGCAAATAATGTCTTATCCACTGAGGTGACAAAATTTCTTCATTTACTAGGTGAAAAGGATGTTAGTCATGTATCCGTGTGTGTCGGCTCAGAGCAGGAGTACTTTTTAGTAGACCGTGCTTTTTATTATTCAAGGCCTGATCTTGTAATGACAGGAAAAACCCTTATTGGAAAAGGCACATCGAAAAATCAGCAATTAGATGATCATTACTTTGGTTCCATTCCCCAAAGAGTAAAAAACTTTATGGATGAATTAAACTATGAGCTTCACCGCTTAGGTGTCCCGGCAAAAACTCAGCACAATGAAGTTGCTCCTGGCCAATATGAAATCGCACCAATTTTTGAGGAGGCCAATCGGGCGGCTGATCATAATCAAATTATGATGTCGACGATTGAGCGAGTTGCGGAGAGACATGATCTAAAGGCACTGCTACATGAAAAGCCTTTTCCTGGGATAAATGGAAGTGGAAAACATGTGAACTGGTCAATGGCAACAGATAAGGGTGAAAACCTCTTGTCACCTTCAGAGATGCCGCATCAAAACTTTCAATTTTTAGCGATAGTTTCAATCATTCTAGAGGCGGTTCACCGAAGAGCAGACATGATGCGAATGAGTATTGCCTCTCATGGTAATGATCATCGTTTGGGAGCCAATGAGGCACCTCCGTCTATTATTTCTATTTTTCTTGGGGATGCTCTCGCTAAGATTTTTGAAGACATTAAAAATGGAAAAAGCCTATCTGTTTCTACTGGTATTGATATTGATCTAGGAGTAACGCAACTTGCAGGGCTATCTAAAGATAATACAGACAGAAATAGAACCTCTCCTTTTGCATTCACTGGAAACAAGTTTGAATTTAGAGCAGTAGGGTCTTCACATGCGATAGGGCTTCCTCTTACCATTTTAAATGGTGCAGTTGCTGAAGTATTCAAAGAATCCTCAGTTCTTGTTGAGGGGTATTTATCTTCAGGGCAATCGGTTTCTGAGGCTTTACTTTCTTTGTCAAAATATTGGACTCAAAAGTCTTATCCAATAATTTTTAATGGAGATAATTATTCCGATGATTGGGTCAAAGAAGCAAAGAAAAGAGGTTTACCAAACCTAGAGTCATCAGCAGATGCCTTTAGTCTATTAAAAGACTCTTCAAAAACAAAATTTCTTTCTGACTTAAAAATTCTTAATTCAGATGAGATTCAGATGCGTTATCATGCTTTTTTAGAAAAATATATTACTTGCAGGCAAATTGAGTTTGATAGTCTGATACAACTTGTAAATCAACATGTCTTACCTAGTGCAATTGAATATAAAAATCAATTAGTGCAAACAATGAACTATTCAAATCAAATTGGCATTGGTGTTGAGGTCGAAAAAGAAATTTGTTCAAAGCTATCTGAGTTGATGAAAGAGGTGAGTAGCAGTGCTCTCATTATGCAAAACAGTCTAAGCCAATTTTCTAATGATGAAGAAAGTACAGCAAAAGAAATTGCAAATAATCTAGTTCCACTTGCTGAGAAGATAGGTGATTCTTGTAATGCTTTAGAGGGACTCGTTCCGTCAAAAATGTGGAGTCTTCCAACTTATTTAGATTTATTATTTTTAAGATAAGGTCTTTGCGAATATACCTATATTTCTGGGAGAGATTTTCTCATCGAATAGCTCTCCCACTTCAACGTCATAATTATTTTCTTTAAGGTATATAGCTCTATCAAAAAGAACAAGTTTTTCTATTGCTCGTCCAAATTGCCATCTTATTATGTTTGCGCAAAACATGGAGGAGATTTTCTCTTGAATTCTTGGTGAATGAAAAAAATCCTCCAGAATAGAAGGGCTTATTTGGTCTACGCCTAGGTAATTAAGTTTTTCATTTGCATAAGAAGAAAAGTCCCCTTGATACAAAGTAAACTTACTTTCCCCGACTTCTTTAAAGTCTTTATGATTGAGGTGGTGGTATAAATATAAATGAAGTGCATATCGATATGATTTTACTTTTTTCTTTTTTAAAAAGTCTTCTTTTTTTAGTCCTGTATGAGCTCTTGAAGCAAGAGTTAAGGAGTACTTACTTAAATTTATTTTGCAGGTTGATCCTAATTGACTTAAGAATTTGTAGTAAGGGTAAGTTGTTTTAAAGTAACAACATCCAAAACTTAAAATACTCTCTAGGTTATTTTTTACAGTATAATCAATTATATCAGAAGATAAATCACCGCATGCATGAAGTCCCAGCGTAAAACAATTATGGCCCTGATGATAAGATAAGTTTTTGTCAAAGAACTCTGGACGGTAGTCGATACATTTGATCCCAAGGTTTTGATTGACCTTTTCTCCGATTTCGCAAAACTTATCATTAGATTCTATAATGACAGATTTTTTATTCAACTTGTTAACTAATGTTCGAGACAAATGTCCAATTCCTCCTCCAATATCGATACATTCATCAGGAAGGTCGGATTTATTTTTTAGGAATCCAGTAATCTTTTTAATTTCGTGTCTTTTTTTGTCTTTCATTTTAAAAAGATCGGCATCTGAGAACTCTAACTCTTTAGATTCAAGCTTCTCAAAAGAACTTTTCTCTTTTATTGAGTTTAATAAATTTTTTAGCTCCGGAATTGTAACCATCTCACAGGAGATACCTGCGTCTAATCTCCATTGATCATGTTCATTTAAGTTTTTAATGGCATTTACCCAGTCTTTTGGATAGGCCTCCAGAGATTTTGGATAACTGTTCATTACCTCTGGGCGCCATATATTTTCATATATTGCCAAAAGATCACAAAGGGAATTAAAGTCATTTATCAGGTTGGATTTCATCATGATACCATTATGAAAAACCTGCTAATGTTGCAAGGACTTCATTCATGAGTGAAAAAATAATCCATTGTGTTCTTGGCCCAGGTATATCAGGTGTTGGAGCATCTAAGTTATTGAAAAAAATGGGGTATGCATGTCTCATTGTTGGGGATAATGACCCTCGTGATTGGGCGAATAATTTTAAATTTTTAGATGAGGCTTCTCTTTTTTTTCATGAAGAGGACCCAAAGCTGGATGCCCATTTTGAAGGTATTCAGTATTTAATTTTAAGCCCAGGTATACCAAGAACTCACAAGTTGGTGAAGAAAGCTTTAAAAAGTAATATAGAGGTTTTAAATGAAATTGATCTTGCTTTTAAATATTTAAAGAGATTTAAGTCAAAAGACAAAAAATTTATTGGCGTTACAGGATCAAATGGCAAGACAACAACAGTTAGTTTAATGAATCATTTTCTTATTACTGCGGGAAAGAAAACCTTTTTGGGGGGAAATATTGGGACTCCTCTATCTACATTTGTTTCAGAAGAAGGAGATGCTGGTTATTATATTCTAGAGCTTTCAAGCTTTCAGCTTGAGTCTCTCCATAGACTAGAGCTTGATTTTGGTTTTTGGCTCAACTTCACTTCCACTCACGAAGAAAGATATAAGAAAATAAAGGATTATTTTTTAGCGAAGTTAGAAATTTTTAAATTATCAAAAAATAAAATTGTAGGGACTGGATTACGGGAAGAGTTTGATAAATACAATATAAGTTGTGATGAGTTTATTTCTCCACAAAGCTCTATCCTAGATGAGTTCTCTCTTGATTGCTGGTCATTAAAAGGGCGCCACAATCTTGATAATTTAATGATGGCCGTTTGGATTTCACAAGAACTAGGACTTACGAAAGAGGCTATTCAGTCAGGGATAAATAGCTTTGAGCCTCTTGAATATAGAATGCAGAATATTGGTCGTTTTAATGATTCTAGTTTTTTTAATGATTCAAAATCAACAAATATCGAATCAACAATAAAAGCGATCTCAGGATTTGATTCGGATAATCTGACTTTAATCATTGGTGGAAAAATAAGAGACGAGTCTCTTGTTGATTTTGAACGTTGGAGAGCAAAATTAGAAAAAGTTAATAAAATTATAATCTTTGGGGAAGCTTCTCATTTTTTTAAAAAAAGAAAATTAATTAAAAACTGTGCATTCTACGATTCTTTTTTTGACTTAACCTCTAAAGATATTAAGAGTGAGAACATATTATTCTCTCCTGGATTTCCTTCTTTTGATGAGTTTAAAAATTATGTTGATCGAGGAAGAGCTTTTAATAATTTTTTTGAAAATCTAACTAATGAAAAAAGCATGAAAAAAATTAAAGAACCCAAGAGTAAAGAATAACCTCCATCAGTGTTGGTATTCAGACAAGTTTGAATGCTTGAGTCAATTGGGTATAAATAGCTCACACCGTGAATGTCATCTAATCCAAGCTTTGTTCTTTTTGTCACAAGACTAGCGTACATTAATGCTCTTGTTTCTGTAGAGTGGCCAAAGCCGAGAGCATGACCGATTTCATGCGCAACAACAGCAACCATTTCATGGCGTTCTAAATCAATTAACGCTGAGTCGGCTCTATCATTTAAAAGGACAACCGAGCCATTGATCTGAGAATTTGTAGAGTTAATCGGTAGTGATAAACCTAGAACTCCAGCTGAAAAGTTTTCATCATCTGTGTCTATATTACATGTGATGACTATCCCTGAGTTTACATTTAAGTCTGAGTTTGGTGTACAGCCACTTCCTCCAGGGTTTGTGCAAATGGGGTCGGTTTGAAACTCACTCCCAACGTCGATTGTTCCTTTATTTTCAAGATAAAGAGATGAGACACTAACAGTATTCCAAAAGTCATTTATAGCATCATCAATTATAGAGAGTAGCTCTGAATTAGAGTAGGGAATATTGGTACAGCCCGCACTTGAGAAATAAACATCAATTTTTTCTTTTTTAAATGCAAGTTCCCCACTGTTATTAAAAGTAAAGGAGCTTCCAGAATGAGGAATAAGTAAAATTAATAATAGTATTAAAATTTTCAAAACAGTTTCCACGTTACATCAATGAGATAATTCCAGCTAAGCCGCTCTTTCTCAGATATATCTTGGACACTCAAAGTAACAGTTGATGCGACTTTTGTGTTAAAGAAAAACCTCGTAGAAAACTCAGGGGAAAAAAAGTAATTAAATTTAGTTTGTGAAGGGCCATAAAAAGATGAAGTGGAGTTTCCATTTTGCAAAGTAAGATTCTCTCCAGTGCCTGAAATAATTTTTGAATATAAAGCTAGTCCTAGAAATAGCTGTAAACGATCTTGAGAATAAAATCTATATCTTGTATCAACTTTTACATATGTCGTGTCGTAAAGTGAGTCTTCAGACGTGGACGGCAAAAAAATACTTGCTCCAATATGGGTTGTCATTGAGTAGAGAGTTGTTTTCGTCTCGACTCGTAAACCTGGATTAAATGAGAAGTACTCACTTCCTCCAAGATCGTTAATTTGGTACCCACCTACATTCGGGGTGATATTTTCGATACCAACCCTAACACTTGTGGCGTAAACTTTTGTCAGGTTAAGTAGAAGAGAAACAATAAAAAAAGTCTTCATGCTTTTAAGTATGATAGATTTTTGACAGATGTACCAATTGTATATTGTCTAATTTTGGCTGCAGGTATAAATTTAAAGTAATTTAATTCAGAGGTACTTATGTTTGATAATATCGAGACCCCACAGAATCTTATACCAAGTGATCCACGTTTTGGTGCAGGCCCTTCAAAGGTTCCTGTCGATTTCATTGATCGACTTAGAGAAACGGGTGTTAATCTATTAGGTACAAGCCATCGGAAACCGGCTGTAAAAGATCTGGGAAAAGGTATTACCGAGGGACTAAGAGAATATTTTAAGCTACCAGACGACTATAGTGTTATTTATGGAAATGGTGGAGCAACTCTTTTATTTGATATGATTGGGTTAGGAATGGTTAACTCAAAGAGTTATCACTTTACCTGCGGTGAATTCTCGAAAAAATGGTTTAAATCACATAATAAAATTCCATGGATAAGTGCAGAAGAAAAAGCTGTAGACTTTGGAAGTGGACAGTCTTTTGGTGATACATCAACCTTAGATGCTGACATGGTTTGTGTCACATTAAATGAGACTTCAACGGGCGTCATTATCGATGACTTACCCACTGTAGGCGATGATCAAATCCTTGCTGTAGATGCGACGAGTGGAGGAGGCCAAGTCCCATGTGATGTGTCTAAGGTTGATTGCTACTTTTTTTCTCCTCAAAAAGTTTTTGCTTCCGAAGGAGGCTTATTTGTCGCAATCTTGTCCCCTAAGGCAAGGCAAAGAGCACTTTCGATTAGTGAAGATACATCTCGATATATTCCGGAAATAATGTCTTGGAATCAAGCAATTTCAAACTCAGATAAATTTCAAGTCTACAACACTCCCTCTATATCCACATTGTTTTTTTTAAACGAACAAATTAAATTAATGAATAAAATCGGCTATGACCTCGTTGTTGAGGAAGGAAAAAGAAAATCCAAATTGGTTTATGACTGGGCCGAAGAAAAGAGCTACCTTAGCCCCTTTGTAAAGGACCCAAAATTTCGTTCTAATGTTGTTTGCACTATTGATGTGGATGAAGAGCTACCTGTCGATACCCTTCTAGAAAAACTACACAACGAAGGAGTCGTTTATGGAATCGAAGCCTATCGAAAGTTAGGGCGTAACCAATTTCGTATAGGAGTTTTTCATAACGTTGATACAGATGACGTTAAAAAGTTAATTGGCCTTCTTACGTATTATTTAGAGTATTAGTTTTTATAATTTTTTAAAAACTCTGCTTTGAAATCTAAATAAGAGTCACTTAGAATTGCTTTTCTCGCGGATTTAGCAAGATCAACATAAAATTGAATATTATGAATTGTTGCAAGAATTTGTCCTAATATTTCATTACTATCAAATAAATGCTTTAGGTAGCTTCTGGTAAAATTGGTACAAGTATAACAGCTACATGCTTTATCAACTGGGTAAAAATCCCTTCTATAATTTCTGTGCTTAATACGAATCTTTCCCCTTGAGGTAAAAAGAGTTCCTCCTCGAGCAAATTTAGTTGGGATTATACAGTCGCTCATATCAATCCCGTGTTCCCAAATCATAAGAAGATCTTCAGGATTTCCGACTCCCATAACATATCTTGGTTTATTATTTGGAAGTAACGGAGCAGTCATTTTAACAACTTTTTCCATTAAGTCCGGCCCTTCTCCAACAGAGACTCCTCCAATTGCGATTCCTGGTAAGTCTCTCTTTATTACTTCTCTAGCACAGTCTTCTCTTAAGTTTTTATAGGTACTTCCTTGAATAATTCCAAAAAGAGCTTGTTTTGGGTTCGTCCATGATTCGATACATCTATCTAGCCACCTATGTGTTCTGTCCATTGATGTCTTTGTGTATTCTTGAGTAGCTGGATAAGGAATACATTCATCAAAGGCCATCATAATATCTGACCCTAGGTTTTGTTGTATTTGAATAGAGGTTTCAGGGGTTAACAGAACGTCTTTACCTTTTTGATCCTTAAAAATAGCACCTTCTTCAGTGATTCCTTTTTTTTGAAGACTAAACACTTGAAATCCACCGCTGTCGGTTAGAATCGGTTTGTCCCAATTCATAAATTTATGAAGCCCTCCAGCCTTTTTGATTAAATCAGAGCCAGGAGTGAGGTGTAAGTGGTAGGTGTTGGATAGAATAATTTGAGATCCAGTGGACTTTGTTTGTTCGGGGGTAAGTGCTTTAATAGCGCCATGGGTACCAACAGGCATAAATATGGGGGTCTCAATATCACCATTAGGAGTGGAGATGATTCCGGCTCTGGCCTTTGAATTTTTATCTTGGTGGATACATTTATAGCTAAAATGCTTTTTATTTTCTTCTCTAATATCACTCACAGGGAACCTCATCGTTGAATCACTCAAATAACGTCTTTATAGACATTTGTCACTTTTTATAGAGACAATGAAATTTTTAGTTTGTTAATTTTATCTAAAGCATACTCTATAATACTCTCTGGTGAACTTTTAGAGTTCTTATTACTTTTTGTATTCTTCTGTATTTCCTCTAGCTGAGGGATCTCTAAGTTTGGTCTTACTGGATCAAAGATATTAGGCAACGTTTCTTTTAGGTCACTTAAATCATCGAATTGAATTGAAAAAAGAGTAGTGTTCTCATTTTTAAATTGGAAGAAATAAAGAGTATTATCCATATGCATAATCACGGATGGGTTAGAATCAATTTTTCCTTCATATAAATTTATGTTTTGTTTAAATTGAATAATTTTTCCGAGCTCTTTTTTTAAATTTGATGACCCCCAGAAGAAGGGCCCATTTGTCTTTATAAACTTTAACAAAGAGTTTGGCTCTTTGGATAAAAGTAAGCTTGAGTAGACTAACTTTTGCCTTTCTTTATTTCTCCTGTTTCTTGTTGATTGATAAAATATTAGGTTTTCTTTAATCTTATCTTGAAAGTGTAAAGCTGGGTAGAAGACGACTGATAGTGGATATTTTTCTAAAAAAATATTTTCTATATTTACCTTTATGGACTCAGGAATCATGATTGAGGAAAACCTTGCTTTACTCTTTTTTGTACTTAAGTGGGTAATCGTTATTTTGTCTGTAATTTCTTTTGATTCAATCGAAAAAGTACTTGGCAACATTAATTCTATGCTGTCGTTACCAATCAATTGAAAGTTTAGGGGATCGAGGTTTGGTTTTTTATGTGATTTGATTAACCCTATCGTTGTTAGTTTATGTTCATGTATTTGGTTTATTAATAATGGTGATAATAAAATGGCCATTGATAAAGTAAGGTTTATTAGTGCTCCAAAAATTATTCTTGGAAAAGATTTTTTTAAAAACTTTATACGTAAAATGAAATCGGGGAGGCTCTTAAGGGGGATAAGTCCCATAGGGTTAAAAACGCTAAGAGGAAATAGTATTAGAGAAAGAATCTCTCTTAACAATGCTTTCAACCTAGTAACAATTAAACTTCCTTTGATTTTCACTCCAGAGACAAAGTATGAAAACTGAGCGCCTAGAAGTAGGGATTGTATAATTTTTAATATAGTGATTAAGGCAAGAAAAAAAAGAACATGTTCAATGATTTCAATAATTGAAGTATTTATAATAGAGAAGCTCGAAGAATCAAATTTAAAAGGAAGCTTTGATGTTAATGTAGCAAGAACGCCTTCAAACTTTTTTAAAGGTAGGTGGATTAAAAGTTTACTACTTATTAATGCTCTAATTTTTTCTACATCATTACTAATTTTTAAGTAATTTGAGATTTTATCAAAATATACTAAGAATAAATAAGTTAAAGAAAATTGAAAAATTATGCTTGGTAAACTAATTATTGCGTTAGGTTTAAATTCCTCTAGATCACCATCTAGCTCATTATCAATTTTTATTTTTTTTATTTTTACTTTTTTTTGACCTTCATCTTTTTTATCCCCCTTTGAAAAAGGGGACCTTATTTTAGATAGAAAGTTTTTTGCAGATGGGGTTAAGTTCTGTTCACTATCTTCTTTGGACTTTGCCAATAAGTCGGAAATATTTTGGCGTCTCGTCATTGGCGTTGTGTCTTTTACAACATCAAGTTGATCTTCTTTAATCCGCTGAAAGTTTATGAGTACATTACCACAATTTAAAACTGTATTTTCATCAATAACATAAAGCTTTTGAGGTTTTGTCTCTTTTTTGTTTATTTTCCAATGTTTGTCTTGAAATTGGGCAGAATAAATATTTTCGACTTTTCTAAAGGTGATTGGACCTGATTCAAGTGAGTCGACATATAGTTGGTGTCTACTGCTATTACCGAGCATCAAAAGGTTAATAATTTCTTCTGTATATAGTAGACTATTATTAACCTTAACTTTTCCTATTAAAATTTTTGTCATTATTTACCTTAAGTGCTTTTAATAAATTATATCTTTTATTTTATCTATTAAAAGTAAACCTTGTGGAATGAAATACTTTGGTACTTTTTATCTTCATGGCATAATAATTAGATATATGAAGTACATAATTTTTATTTTTAGTTTGTGTTTCCTTTTATCTTGCACGGATAAAGAAGAAGTAGTAGGCCGGTTGAAATTATTTGAGCTTGGCACTAGTTATGACGATACTGTGAAACTTGTTTTAGCGGATCAGCTTGGAAAAGGTCCTATTTGTGAAGGCCGTGATGGAGAGTTTCCCTACGGAGAGGGCTGCCAGAAGGTATCAGTGGTAAAGGTTGGAGTTCTTGAGTTAAGGTGTATTGAATTTGACTCAGTAAAGAACGCTAAAAAAGAGGCGAAGAGATTAAATGAATACTATTACAAGAATTGGGTTTTTGATGAAGCTAATGGAGAACCACCTCTTGAGTCATTTGTAAAAAATGCATTTGGAGCTGCTCTGGTGCAAGGCTCCAAAAAAAATTAGTCCACAAAGAGTTCACTGGAGTTTAAAAAAATCTGATGAAAAACCTCTGTTTTTCGAGTCATTTTACTCTTTAGTTCTTGCAAGTTAGTTTCTTTATATTTTTTGAATTGAGATTCAATTATTTGTTGAAATAACAAAACCCAGCGTCCAATTTCACCTTTTTTAACTTTCAAATATTTATGTTTTTTTACAATATTCTCTAGATTTACATGAGAAAGAATCTCTTTTTTTTCCTCTTTATTAAGCTCAAGAACTTGTAATGCCCAAAATAAATAAATTTTTGGTAAATGTTTGTCGAAGTCTTCTATATGACGAAAGTGGTACCCAATGATAATATCACTTTTTGCTTTTTCGTAAAATGAGTCTACGACTGATTGAATGACTTTATACTCTTTTGAAAACCTGGATATAAAAAGGGCCATCAATCCATGATAGCCCTCAAAGTAGAAATATAAAATAAATTTCTACTTTATCTTGTTGATAGCTCGTTAAGTGTTTTTCCAAAGGACTTAGACTTTCGGTCAAAAAAGTTACTATTTTCCGCCATTTCAGACTCTTCTTTACAGTTAATACACATTTCAGCAGTAAGTCTTGCTAGGAGTCTTTCTTTGGTAATCTGAGCATCACATTCTTTGCATAGCCCATATGTTCCATCAGAAACTCTTTGTAGACTTTTTTTAAGCTTTTTATAGTAGAAACTTTCTCTGTTTTTCATTCTTAAGTCGTGGCTAACCTGAATGTTAGAGTTTGCCTCATCCACCGTATCGGATAACTCTTCTTTCGCCATGGATCCAACGTTTGACGTTTCATGATGCCTTTCATTAATGAAATTTAATTCAAGTGTAATTTTATTTTGAAGTTCGGTGATATCTTTATCTGATAAAAAGTTATTTTCTCTCATCAATCACTCCCTTTACTACTCATAAGTAATGTAAAATTTACACAGGAGACTACATATTCTTATACTAGCTGGCAATTGTATCAGTTCAACTAATTTCTTACATTAGGTTACATTATGTTATTTTGATAAGTTACCCTCACAATAAGGGCACATCGACCAAAACTGCTGATCAATATCTCTATTACAAGCCTTGCACGGGACAATCTTTTGGAGGTCATCAAAGCCCTCCCCTCCCATAAATAGGTCCCTTTTTACTGCCCTGATAGTTAGTTGATTTGCGAAGAATGTATTAGGGAGACTATGATGGGGCTTAAACATGGCCGGTGATACAGACTCATCAGCTAGTAATCTTACACTTTCAGTTTGAGCGGTCTTGGATAAAAGAGGTAAGTTTCCGGCGTTCTTCAGGTTTTCAAGATACTTTTTTGCTCTTTCAAGCTCTTCTGGTGATGTCATTATTTAATTTTATTACTAATTTGATAAAAATCAACGAGGCCAGGATTTTTCTATTCTTTTTATGATTTGAATAGCATGCCGTTGATCTTTAGAGAAAATACTTTGAAAGCCCCACTCAAGGTCTTCTATAACTTTTTTGAAGTATATGCTTTTTCCCCCCAGTGATTCAACCAACCCTAAAGGATAAGAAAGAAGTGTTTTTGGGCATCTCCCTAGGAATACCGCCAATGCTTTAAAAAATCTTGGTGGGACAGGTTCTCCGTACTGATGCTGGTACTCAATAAAGTGTCTTGTACAAGCTTCCACAATAAAGGGGATCAATTCATTTAATTGGTTATTATTTTCCTCTAGAAGTTTAAGTAAAACAGGTTGAAATACAGGCGAAGGGTTTCTTAGGTGACATGCAAGGCAGAGGTTTACTTTTAGTTCTTTTAGTTCAGATAACTCATTGATAATATGTTCATATTGCTGATTGGAGAGTTGAAGTCGAGGGCGATGGCCTTTTCTTAGCTCAGATAATACATTCTCATAAATCTTGTAAATTTCCATGATTCTTTATGTATCAAAATTATAGAGACTATTTAATCTTTTTTTCTTTTATGGTAATGAATTTTCAATTATTTAGTATTTAATTAGGAATTCAATGATTCACCGAATTAACTCCATTTACAGAGCGACAGAAGGAGAAGGTATTTTTCTTGGAATGCCTCAGGTTTTTGTGCGTTATCAAGGCTGTAATGTTGGTTGCAGGAATTGCGACTCAAAAGATACTTGGAGCTTCCGTGGAGGAAAAGTTTTAACTACGGATATGGTAATAGAGCAATGTGAAAAAGAAGGGTTTGGCGAAACTAGGCAAAGAGTTTCTATTACGGGTGGTGATCCTTTAGATGAAGAACATCAAGAATCTGTTTTAGAGCTAGTTCAAAACCTTAAGCCCAGAGGAGCTTGGGTAAATATAGAAGCGGCCGGCGATAAATTTAACAAGAGTATTTTTGATTCGGTTGATTTTGTTAGCTTTGATGTAAAAACTCCTTCCACTGGGGTTGAAGTAAATTTAGATATTTTAGAGCTAGTTATTGATAAGTACTTTGATAAAATCCAAATCAAAAGTGTTGTTTTTGATAAGAAAGACTTTGATTTTATTAAAGATCTTCAAAAGAGATTTGAAGAGAAAATAATTAGTAGAAAAATTCCTTGGATTATTACTCCAGTATTTAATTATGGAGAAAATTACCCCATGTCTCGTGTAGAAAAAATTATTGAGTGGAATGACTTCAATGGGTCATCTTTCAGGGTCATTTCTCAGCAACATAAATGGATCCATGGACCTAATAAAAAGTTTGTTTAGAAAACTTAATAGGTGTCTTATTAATTGGTCTGGGTCTGTGTTTGTTTTTTTATCGAATTAAAAAATAGTATTAACCAACCTATAATAAAACTTAAGCCACCTAGTGGAACTATGTGAACAAACATCTTGATACTTGTTATCGCGTACAAGTAGCAACCATGACAAAATAAAATAATTCCTAATAAAAATAAAACTGAACTCCACTTTGTTTTAATTTCCCTAGGAAAGAAATAGAGAATTATAAGAGATAGAGAATGAATGGTTTGGTAACGAACACCAGTTTGAAAAATTTCTAAGCTTTGAGGAGTAAGACTTTTTTTTAATATATGTGCACCAATAGCACCCATGCCAACACAAAATGCCATTGATAATAACCCTATCTGTATAAAGACTAATTTATTCTTTTTCATTTATTAAATTCCGATAAGTAAGAAACGAGTTTTTGTTTTGTTTTTTGAGTCAGGCCTTTGGAAATAGATAATTTGCGTCCTGTTTTTTTGCCCATGGCCATGGCGTTTTTGTCTATTTTTTTTGATTGAGATACTCTGCCTCTCATTTTTGGATATACTTTATTGAGGTGAACCTCTAACTGTCGATGTATTAATAAGGTTGTTGCTTTAAGATTAATTTCTTTTTCAAATCTTTCAACAAATCCCTCCGCTACTCCGTGCATAAAAGAGTTTTTTGATCGAACTCCGGAAAAACCATTTTTAGCTTTCTCCTCTGAATATAATCTTTCCAGTATTTTATCTAAGAAGTGAGCGACATACTCTGCGCATATCACGTTATTTCTTTCTCCAATAATTTCAAGAGATGTACTTTTTTGTCCATAGGAAAATACAGGAACGACGTAGAAATGATGTAGGATTTTATATATCGCTTGAACTTTTCCTGTCACTTTTTTGAATTCCAATACTCTAGATAAAGCTGTCTCGCTTTCATCTTCATCATGCTGTTTCGAGTTGATTAGGGAAAGGTTATGATTTTTTAAAAGTTGATTAGCTTTTAGTGTGGCCATTTCAGCCTCATGTTTATTATTGCTTTCAGAGAGGCGTAGAAGCTTCTGTACTTTTTGAATTATTTTATTCTCTTGAATTGTAGTATTGTCAGATGTTAAGTGACCTATCTCTATAGAAGCACTTGATATTTCACGGTCAAAATAAAATCTTTTGCAAACGGATAGAAACTCTTTTCCATGTGGCTGAATGTTTAAACCAAATATTAAATGAGTGAGGTAGTGCGCTAACTCATGTCTTATTATATTTTTAAGGTGGTAATCATTACTTTGGTAGATAAGTCTTTTATTAATTTTAATTTGAAAATAATTAGGGTCGTATTCACCTAAAATTTTCTCATGTTCAAAGACAGCAAAGTCCAACGGATAATACCTATTATTGTATAGAAGCCTTTTTTTTTGAAAAGGAAGTTGCATCTCGCTTCTTAGTATTTCAAAAGAAAAAGCCCTTACCTTTTTTAAAAAGATAAGGGCGGTGTCTGAGTATATGTGCATTTTTTATTTACCGGTAATTGAACCTACGGTGTATTCTCTGTTCATCCTTGCGATATTGGAAATAGAAATTCCCTTTGGACAGCTTGCCTCGCATTCTGCTTCGTTGGTGCAATTTCCGAATCCAAGGTCATCCATTTTATTAACCATATTAACTGCTCTTTTTGATGACTCAACCTTTCCTTGAGGCAATAAAGAGAATTGAGATACTTTTGCAGAGACAAAAAGCATGGCACTCGCATTTTTACAACTCGCAACACAAGCTCCGCAACCAATACATGAAGCGGCGTCCATTGATAAATCTGCATTCTCTTTAGATATAGGTATTGCGTTCGCGTCAGGTGCATTACCAGTGTTAACAGAGATGAAGCCACCGGCAGAAATAATATCGTCAAAGGCTGTTCTATCAACCATTAAATCTTTTAGAACTGGAAAAGCTTTTGCTCTCCATGGTTCAACTACAATAGTGTCACCGTCGTCAAACTTTCTCATGTGTAATTGACAAGTAGTTGTCCTTGACTCGGGTCCATGAGCTTGCCCGTTGATCATTAGAGAACACATACCACATATTCCCTCTCGGCAGTCGTGATCGAAAACTACAGGGTTGTCACCTTTTTCAATGAGTTGAATGTTTAAAACATCAAGCATTTCAAGAAAAGACATATCAGCAGAAATACCACTAACTTTATAATCAACCATTTTTCCTGGAGCATCTTTCTTCGGTTGTCTCCAGATTTTTAAATTTAAATTCATATTGTTGTTACTCATCTTTCAAACCTTATTTATAGCTTCTTTGAGAAAGTTTTACGTATTCGAAATTTAATTCTTCCTTGTGCTTATCAGGAGAGCTGTCTACTCCTTTGAACTCCCATGCTGAGACATGACAGTAGTCCTCATCATTCCTGAGTGCTTCATTTTCAGGTGTTTGGGATTCCTCTCTAAAGTGTCCTCCACAGGACTCTTTTCTATCCAAAGCGTCTCTTGCCATTAACTCTCCTAGCTCTAGAAAGTCAGCAACTCTAGCAGCCTTTTCAAGCTCTATATTGATCATGTTACCTTCGCCTGGTATTTTAACATCTTTCCAGAATTTTTTTCGAAGTTTTGGGATTTCTTCAATAGCCTTTCTTAGGCCTTCTTCTTCTCTACCCATTCCTACGTATTCCCACATTATTTTACCAAGCTCTCTATGGAAGTGATCAACGGGAGTGTTACCTTTTACCGCTAATAGCTTTTCAAATATGTCTTTGGACTGACTTAGAGCCTCTTCAAAAGCGGGGTGGTTTTCATCAAGGCCATCTGGTCTGTTTTCATCGAAAAAACCACCAATAGTGTAAGGGATGACAAAGTATCCGTCAGCAAGACCTTGCATTAATGCAGAGGCTCCAAGTCTATTGGCTCCATGGTCAGAGAAATTAGCTTCTCCAAGAGCAAATAGTCCAGGTACTGTTGTCATTAAATTGTAATCAACCCATAAACCGCCCATTGTGTAGTGGACCGCTGGATAAATTCTCATCGGAACTATATAAGGATCGTCGTCAGTAATTCTCTGGTACATCTCAAATAGGTTACCATACCTGGCTTCGACAGCATCTTTTCCATCTCTTTCTATAGCGTCCTTGAAGTCTAGGTAAACAGCTATACCAGTTTCGCCAACTCCTTTCCCTAGATCTACTTGAGCTTTAGCATTTCGAGAAGCGACATCTCTTGGGACAAGATTTCCAAAGGACGGATAAATTCTTTCAAGGTAATAATCTCGTTCTTCCTCTGGGATATCCTGAGGACTTCTTTTATCGGCCTTATCTTTTGGTACCCAAACTCTTCCATCATTTCGTAGGGATTCAGACATTAGAGTTAACTTCGATTGGTGATCTCCGTGAACAGGTATACAAGTGGGGTGAATTTGAGTGAAACAAGGGTTAGCGAAATATGCACCTTTTTTGTATGCTCTCCATGCAGCAGAAGCATTTGAAGCCATTGCATTTGTCGATAGGTAGTATACGTTTCCATAACCCCCTGTGCACAATAAAACGGCATCTGCGGCATGTTTTTGAAATTCACCAGTAACGACATCTCTTGTGATGATTCCCCTCGCCCTACCGTCTATTGTTACAATGTCAACAAGCTCACATCGGGTGTGAACTTTTATTTTTCCTTTAGATACTTCTTTTTGAAGAGAAGAATAGGCTCCTAGAAGTAACTGCTGTCCCGTTTGCCCTCTAGCGTAGAAGGTTCTAGAAACTTGCGCTCCACCAAAGGATCTGTTTGCTAAATACCCACCATAATCCCTGGCAAATGGAACTCCTTGAGCAGCACATTGATCTATGATATTTGCTGAAACTTGAGCTAGTCTGTATACATTTGCTTCGCGGGCTCTGTAGTCACCGCCTTTTACTGTATCGTAAAAAAGTCTCCAGATAGAGTCACCGTCGTTTGTGTAGTTTTTCGCAGCATTTACACCGCCTTGGGCGGCAATTGAGTGAGCTCTTCTTGGTGAGTCTTGGATGCAAAATGCTTCTACTTTATAACCAAGCTCAGACAAAGTAGCGGCTGCTGAGGAACCCGCAAGCCCTGTACCTACTACTAATATCTTATACTTTCTCTTATTCGCGGGGTTTACAAGCTTTGTGCTAAACTTATGATTATCCCACTTTTCTTGTATAGGTCCTTCCGGGGTTTTTGAATTTAATTTTTTGTCACTCATAGTTAGTTAGCTCCTGTTAAAAAGCAATAAATAGGTAAAATGGAAAAGCCAATTCCGACAAATAGAGCATAGCCAATAGCTACTAATCTTAATGTGTTGGTATAACGATTATGCCAAAAACCAACAGATTGAAATGCACTCCAGAACCCATGGCTTACATGGATCGCCATTGCTATCATTGAAACAACGTAAAAGAGAGTGTAAGGCAGACTGGAAAACTTTTCAAAAGTTAGCTTGTAGAGGTCTCTCATGACAACGCCTTCATAGGTTACGCTGTATACTGCACCAAACTTGATGCCTTGCAGATGAAATACAATGAAAGCCAAGAGAATCATGCCAGTGTAAGGCATAGTTGATGAAGCGAGGGTTGAACCTCTACCTGTCTTCGTTTTCATGAAATATCGCTGAGGTCTTGCAGCCCTATTTTCCAATGTTGCTTTCAAAGCAAGTCCCATATGCCCAATAAATAGTAAAAGAAGGCCAGCTTCGGCAATGTATATTAAGGGGTTGGAGGTCAAAGCATGCCCATATTTGTTAAATGCTTCAGGTCCAACAAGTAGTAAAAAGTTCCCAAGAAGATGAGTTACTAGAAATCCACATAATAATAATCCAGTAATTCCAACTAGTTGCTTTTTTACAACGGAGGATTTTAATGTAATGGCCAGCGTATTTGACATGATTAATGAGACTCCTGTTATTGAGGCTAATTTTAAAGATTAATTAATATTTAAGCCTTTAGGGTTAGTAATTCAAGTTATTTATACTCTAAAAATCCTTTAAATAGCGTTTGTCAAAACACTATTATGCCTCTTGGCTAGTTTGAAAGAAACTTAACAAAGATGGTCCCTAGCTTTGTCTAATGTTTGTTTTTCCCTTCGAATACTGGGGAGGTTTTGAAAAGTAAGAAAAAATCTGTTCATAAATAGATTTAATAGTGGTAATTAGTTTTATTAATACTTAAACAATTTTAAAGGCGAAACAATGTCTAAACTAATTTGTTCTCTTCTGCTTACCTTTTTTAGTATTTCAACATACTCATCCTCGCTTGAAATCATGTCTTACAACGTTGAAAACTTGTTTGATACATTTCACGATGAGCATCATAGCGACTTTGAATATTTGCCCTTTGGACATCCTGCAAAAGAAGAAGGCTGCAGACAAATTGAGAACTCTTACTATCGGGGAAAATGCTTTCGTAATAATTGGGATATGATGCAATACAATACGAAAGTGAATACAATTGTTGAAGTGATAAGACGTGAAGGAAGGCTTTTACCAGATATACTTGCCTTGGTTGAGGTTGAGTCTCCAAAAGTCATTGAACACTTAGCGGATGAGCTGGGTTATGAACATTTTTATATAACAGATGGACAGGACGCTAGAGGGATAAATGTAGGTATCTTGGTAAACGTTAATTCTGAAGTTACAGTAGTTTCCTATGAGGAGATTATCCTAAATACGTCGCGCTTAAAAAAAGCGACAAGAAATATTCTTGAAGTGACTTTAAAAGTTGGTAATGACTTTTTAAAGCTCTACATCAATCATTGGCCTAGCCAAAATAATCCAACTTCAGATAGAATTTTTGCAGCAGAGACGGTAAGAAAAAGAGTTATTGAGAATAACAAGAAAGGCTATCATTCCGTTGTTTTGGGTGACTTAAATGTTAAAGCCTCAGAGTCTCCAAACCCAATAGATAATATACTAATTAATGGTGAGTCAAAAATGTTTGATGTTGAAACGGAGTTTCGAAATGACCCCTCCATATCAGATAACCAAAAGCGATCGATTCCTCCTAGTTCATATTACTACAGACGAGGAAATGACTGGACGCACCTAGACAGGATTTTGGTAAGTTCATCTCTTTTTGATGGAAGAGGATTGGACGTCGAGTTGAATACCTTTGATATCTTCGCTCATGTAGAGTACAGCACTCCTGTAAGGGCCAGAGATTCACGAGGAAGAAACTTTGATACGTACAAGCCATTGAGGTTTGATTATCATGGTAATGGGCGTAGTGAAGGTGCTTCTGATCACTTTCCTGTGTCAATGAAAATTTCATTCTAGTAAGAAATTGAAAGACTTTCCTAAAGAGTATTTTTATCAAATTGAAGGGAATACTGATTTAGAAGTATGTATCCTCGTAGGCTTTGATGCTTTCAAGTCAACATTTTGGGTTGAGTGCAACTTGACCCTTAAAGAAACTAAAAAAATATTAAGGTATCTAGGGAAAAAGTTTAATATTCCTGATGAGCAATTTGCATTGAGCGAAGGAATGAGGTTCTATCGATCTTTTTTAGACTCCTAAAAGAAAGTCATTAATTATCCATGCTACTTTTTTTGAGGAATTATTTGAGTGATTATCCAGTAAGGGGTTTAGCTCATAGACTCCCAGGATATTAAAACTTGGTCTTAGTATTGATAGAAGTCGCAATAAAAGTGGAAAAGGCGTGCCAAATGGATTGGGAGCGCTGACCGCGGGAATATCTCTTAAGTCAATTCCATCGCAATCAATGCTTAAAACGAGTTCTGTATTTTTATCATTTAATTTGTTTATAAGTTCGGTTGCTCTGACTAAGTCATCTTCTTCAAAAAAAGGAAGGCAGTGCATCTCTGTGTTACTTATTGGGTCAAAGTTTCTTTCATTGTTGGTGGGACGTCTGACACCAAGTTGAATTAATTCAAATTTATTTTTCGAACTTTCTCCAAATTGTCGAAAAGGTGTACCTGAGTGGGGTAATTTATCGATCCTAGTATCTGTATGAGCATCAATATTAACTACTAAGATCTTTTTTTTATTACGTGATTGGTCTATGGCATTGAGGAGAGGGAGTATATGGTCATGGCCACCTCCAATATGTACAATTGAATTAAGTTTTCGGCTTAGAAGGTCTTTTATTTTTTCAGTTTGATATATTTGTGAATTCACAAAGCTTTTTTTGTGTCTCTTCGGCGTTACTTCGTTAACAAGTATTGGGAGGGGGTTATCGGGGACTTCGAGCTTACCTAGTTCATTTAGTATGGTTTTTGGTGCGAACCTTGAGCCAAGTTTCCCTCCGTTTCTTTGAACTCCTGTGTCATCAGAAGAGGTTATTACTTGGTGGCCTATGGTATCCATGGTTTCTTGAGAGAATTTATATAGAGACGCCATTTTACTAATATGGCGCTCTTTCAGTTGAAGGTTGATTTCACTCATTAGCTTAATCCTTTTAATTTTTTCACGCCTATAAGGTAAAGTTTTGACGAGATTGGAGTTTTAAAGATAAACTTTCACTGCCATGTATGGCCATATCAATTAAGGAAATTATGGAAAGCTTTTCTTCTAGTCATTTATCGCAAAAGCCCGAGTGGTATGTTTTAAAAGATGGACACCATATAGGCCCAGTAACCCATGAAAAAGTAATGGTTTTTTTTGAGTCCGGTGAAGTTACGGCCAGCACTCTTGTCTGGAAAGGGGGTAATGTCGATTGGCTTCCGATTAAAGAACTTAAAGAATTTAATACACTTTTTTCTAATAAAGAAATACTGCCCTCAATTCCTGACTTAAGAGAGATAGAGCAACTTGCAAAGCAAGAAATTGATCAAAACTTTCCTAAGCCGAGTCTAAAAAAAACGACAGTTCACAGAAGTAAAAAACTTAAATCTGGAGTAATCGAAAAATATAAGCTTGAAAGCACTGAAAATGTGGAAGTTGGGTTTGAGTCAAAAATTGATTTAAAGTCAGGCTCTATATTTGACACGCAGGAGCTTCCTGAGCTTCCTATATTTAAATTACCCGAAATACCGGCACTAGAAGATAGTTTTGACGTTTCACCAAACTTGTCCACTGAAAACTTAAATGACTCAGTTAGTAACGTTGATAAAAATTTAGATTTTAAAAAAGAAAAAAAAGTGAATGAAATTTCTGGTACTTACCATGAGAAATCATTAGGTAGAAAAAGAGTTTATCAGTTAACAATGGTTATTGTTGTAGCCTTAATGTTTTTAATTCCGTCAATAATTTATCTTCAAAAAGTGAGCCCATTCTCAATAACTATTTCAACACTTAAAAATCATCAAACTAAGATGCTAGAAAAGACTGTCAATTCAACAAGTGTGGAAAGAGTTTTACTTACAGGCGCACTAGATGAAAAAAATCGATTGTTTTTAGCTGTTAATAGAAAAAGTCCAATAAAAATATATGGAAAAGTTCAGTCTGTTCCAAATCAGGTTACTTCCTTGAATTCGATATCTTTTTATTTTAAAGAAACCTCTAAAAATGGACTTATTGAGATTCGTAATCCGCGTTTTGAAAAAGATTTATCTTCATTACCTACAGCAGGAAAGTACCTCGTTGATTTTCAGGTGGAGAAAATTGATAAAATATCGATTTTTATTAACTCTCTTAAGAGAGTTTTTCTACTGAGTGACTTACCTTTTATCAAAAATTATCAAATTAGGTCTAGGTTCTCTGACGAGTTAATTATTGGCAAAGGTAGCGCTAATGAAAATGAGAGATTGATTGCAGATTTTCTGAAAAATAGAAATCAATATATTGAAAAGCCAGTCACTCACTTAACTCAACAACTTAAAACTCTGTCTAGCATAGGGAAGAAGTTTAAAGAGATTTTTTTCAATGCGACAACGCTTAAAAAGGTGTCTAAATCTAGGAAAGTATTTGCAAGGCAGTTTGGCAGGGAGCTTGCTCCAATATTACAGGTAATTACCCTAAGTAACCTTTCCGAAGTTGAGCTTGAACGTTTAAAATTGAGTCAGTCCTTCTTAGATGTTTTTGACTCAGAGTTTGAAAGGACAAAGTTAATATCTCGAGAGATTTCGGGATTAGCTGCATTTGTAGACAAGCGTTTCTCAGAAGGAGGAACTTGGTTTAGTGGTAAAAGAATTAAGCACAGAAGTTTAGTCAACAGTGAAATTAAGAAGGTTCAGGAACAGATTAATACAGCAATAAAGATAATTAATGATCTCAAAGAAAAATTTCTAATAAAAATTTGAAATAACAGAAATTTATGAAGCGATGCACCTTTTTCATATTAGGAAGAAGGTTTAGTATCCACCAGTTTTTAATAATTTATTTCTTTTTTACCTAACGGAGAATTTATGAACATTCACGAGTATCAAGCTAAAGAACTCTTGAAAAAGCACGATATCAAAACTTTAAGGGGAAAGGTAGCAAAGTCTGTTGAGGACGCTGTTCAAGCTGCAAATGACCTAGGTGGAAATGTTTGGGTTGTTAAAGCTCAAATTCATGCGGGAGGTCGAGGTAAAGCCGGTGGAGTTAAGTTGGCTCGTTCAATTGATGAAGTTCGCTCTCATGCTGGAGATATCCTTGGAAAAACATTAGTTACTCATCAAACAGGCTCAGAAGGAAAGTTAGTTAGAACGCTTCTGGTTGAGGAAGGTTGTGATATAGATAACGAATATTATTTTGGGATTGTTTTAGACAGAAAAACTAGCCTTGTTACGATGATGGCCTCATCAGAGGGGGGAGTTGAGATTGAGAAAGTTGCAGAAGAGACACCTGAAAAAATTATAAAAGTGGCAATAGATCCCTCGGTAGGCTTCTCTTCATATGCAGGAAGAAAGTTGGCTTATAATATTGGGCTTAAGGGTGAGCAAGTTAAGGATGCAGTTAAGTTTTTCGAAGGGCTTTACAATTTATATATTGACTGTGATTGCACTGTTGCAGAGATAAATCCACTCGTTACGACTAAGTCAGGAGAAGTTCTTGCCTTAGATGCTAAGCTAAACTTTGATTCGAATGCACTTTTTAGGCATTCAGATATTCTTGAGTATCGAGATCCTCATGAAGAGTCTGAAAAAGAACTTGAAGCAGACAAGTATGGTTTATCTTATATTGAGCTTGATGGAGCAATTGGTTGCCTTGTTAACGGTGCAGGTTTGGCAATGGGTACAATGGACATAATTAAACTTCACGGAGGCGAACCAGCCAATTTTCTTGATGTCGGCGGAGGGGCGACAAAAGAAACAGTTCAGAAGGCTTTCTCGATCATCCTAAGCGATGATAAGGTCAAAGCTATTTTAGTTAATATTTTTGGTGGAATAATGAAATGTGACATTATTGCAGAGGGAATTGTTGCGGCAGCTACTGAGCTAGGAATTGAGGTTCCTTTAGTTGTCAGACTCGAAGGAACGAACGTTGCTTTAGGAAAGAAAATTTTAAATGATTCAGACTTAAAAATTATTGCGGCAGAGGATTTATCGGACGCAGCTGTTAAGGCAGTCGCTGCATCTAAGGGAGAGTTATAAAATGGCCATATTAGTTGGAAGAGACACAAAGCTCATTACGATTGGTTATACAGGGAAACAGGGAACTTTTCACTCGCTTCAGTCAAGGGATTATGGAACTAATTTTGTTGGGGGAGTAACCCCTGGAAAAGGTGGGCTAGTGCATGAAGGCCATCCCGTTTTCAACTCAACTTTTGAGGCAGTAGAAAAAACTGGCGCTAATGCAGCAATGGTTTTCGTACCTCCAAAGTTTGCAGCAGACTCAATCTTAGAATGTATTGACGCGGAAATCCCACTAATTGTTGCAATTACTGAAGGGATACCTGTAATTGATATGGTAAAAGTTAAAAAGGCTCTACAATCTTCCAAGTCTAGGTTGATAGGCCCTAATTGTCCTGGAATCATTACCCCAGGAGAATGTAAAATTGGAATTATGCCAGGCCACATTCACATGCCTGGAAGAGTAGGGGTTGTTTCTAGGTCAGGAACATTGACTTATGAAGCTGTCTTTCAATTAACTCAAAGGGAAATTGGTCAAAGTACCTGTGTTGGTATTGGTGGAGACCCAGTCAACGGAACAAGTTTCATTGATACACTAGAGCTTTTTGAACAAGACCCAGATACAGATGCTGTGATAATGATCGGTGAGATAGGTGGTACAGCAGAAGCGGAAGCAGCTCATTGGATAAAAGAGAATATGAGTAAACCGGTTGTTTCTTTTATTGCAGGTGCATCTGCGCCTCCAGGTAAACGAATGGGCCACGCTGGTGCAATCATTTCAGGAGGAGATACCACAGCTGAAGCAAAATATAGAATACTTGAAGAGTGCGGAGTTACCATCGCTAGATCTCCTTCTGAAATTGGGGAGAAGATGGCGAGCTTAATTAAATAATCGATAAATCAAAATTTTTACAGGAGATAGACATGGCAACAGAAAGAACATTAGGAATAGTAAAACCAAATGCAGTATTAGACAACAACATCGGAAATATTCTGGGGATGTATGAAAAGGCTGGGCTAAGAATTGCTGCAGCAAAATTTACCCTATTATCTAAAGAAAAAGCAGAGGGCTTCTACATTGAGCACAAAGAAAGACCATTCTTTGGTTCTCTCGTTGGTTTTATGACGTCTGCACCGGCTATGCTTTTAGTGCTTGAAGGTGAGAACGCAGTCGCTAAAAATAGAGAAATAATGGGAGCAACTAACCCAGCAGAAGCTGAGGAAGGTACAATTAGAAAGTTATACGCAAAAAGTATTGAAGCAAATGCAGTTCACGGAAGTGACTCACTTACATCTGCAGACAGAGAGATTAATTACTTTTTTGATAAAAACGAAGTTCAAAGCCGTTTTTAAGATATTTTTAATTAATTAATTAATTAATTAATTAATTAAATTTAGTTATCAGGGATTAAGATGATTAGAATAGTTATTGCACTCACTTTATTAAGTTTTTCCTTTTTGACTTTAGGGGCATCATTGCCCTTGAAGCCAAATGGTTGTTACGATAAATCAAACTTTTGCTCCACGATTTCTGTTAAGCGTGTAAACGGAAGTAAAGTTTTAGACCTTGAAGTTTTTGCACTAATAGACCGTAGCCAGTTTCCTGATATTAGATCAGTTATTGAAAGGTTTGTGGACTTCCACCAATGGCCTCAATACGTGGCCGGTTCTGAAAATATAAAGTTTACGACTTCAGAGTCCTTGTCTATTTTTGAGGGTAAATATACGCATAAGTTTGACTATAAGATTAAGGCTCCCTGGCCTGTCAGAAAAAGTAGAGTTTTTGGAACTACCCACTTTGGCGAGGTGACAACAGAGTTTCCAGGTTCTTTACTGAGTTATTCCTTTCAAATAGATAAAGGCGAAGATTTTGGTGGTGTTAGTAAATACTATGGAAATGTTCATATATATAATGAAACGGATGAGTTTTATGAAGTGTCGTACAAGTCTATTGTCGCACCAACAATTAAGATCGGCTTAGATTTGGCCAAGCCTTATGTGAGAAAGCCTATTGAGGAAATTCTCAGAGGTATGTACGAGTAAAATTAGCTACTTATCAGCCTTTACTTGTTTTCAATCATATATAATTTTTACAAACTAATTGTAGAGTTCAACGCTTTGCGGTAAAACCGTAATAGTTATTACGCTCAAAAACCAAGAGGTCTAAATCATGTTTAAAGTTGGAGATTATGCTGTATGCCCAGGACACGGTGTTGGACAAGTTTTTGATATTCAAGAAAAAGAACTTGGTGGTGAATTAAAATCCTTTTATATTGTTAAAATTACTTCCAATGAAATGACGGTAATGGTTCCAACTGATTCAGAGTTTGGAATTAGAGGATTAGTTGGAGCGCCAGAGGTTAACTCTGTATATGATTTATTAAATAATCATGACGTAGAAGTTGATAATTCTACATGGAATAGGCGTTATAGAGACTATATGAACAAAATCAAAACAGGTTCAATTTTAGAAATTGCGGATGTTTTAAGATCATTATTTTTACTTAAATACAAAAAAAATCTCAGTTTTGGTGAAAAGAAAATGCTTGAGCAGTGTAGACTTTTAATTGCCCAAGAGATTTCAGTTTTACAGGGAGCTGAAGTTAAAGATGTCGAAACAAAACTGAATTCCTACTTTAACTAATTATTTAAAAAATCATACCAAATTTTAAGCGCCTAGAGAGTACTCTAGGCTCTTTTTTATTTACAAAAACAATCACTCTTTTTAATCTGCAACAAA
>Ga0233434_1000088_pt1 | contig 122638 bp, 103 predicted proteins | sample SI_122_August201_4_FD_182738 | JGI IMG/M metagenome (GOLD analysis project Ga0233434, IMG submission 182738) | Seawater microbial communities from Saanich Inlet, British Columbia, Canada - SI_122_August2016_120_MG | ecosystem: Environmental > Aquatic > Marine > Inlet | place: Canada: British...
AACTTTAATTAATGAGCTTAAAAAAATTTCATTAATTGTTGTACTTAGTGTTTTCTCACTCGTTTTATCTTTTATCCCATTTATGGCGATTTTCAGCTTTTTTATTCAAGTGATTTTACTTTCGGTGACTTTTCTTGATTATTATTGGTCGAGAAAAAACTTAAGTGTTCGTGACTGTATTAGTGACTTTAAGAAAAATTTTACTTTTAACTTTCTAACTGGGCTGATTTTTTTTGGATTACTTTTAATTCCGGGAGGGGGAGCATTTTTCTTTAGTTTGTTTTTAGTGGCATCAAATTTTTGCAATACAGATAATTAATTACTTATATTGCAACATAAGACCATCATTTCTGACTCATAAGTAGACACGACTTTGTTTAAGTCAAGGTAATCTGAATCGACCAATTCATATGTGCATCTCCAACTGTTACATTTACCGCTAGAGGAGCCTTGACCGACAGTAGCTCCGCAGCCGGCAGCCCCGCAATTAGCGTACGTGTTAGATGTAGCAGGGTTCATACTAACCTTACACGAGTCTGTATTTAGATTTACTGGTACTGACACATTCGTTCTCGTGTGCCCTCCACTTGGATTAAGGCAGGTGCCCGAAAGAGCATATGTTTGCGAATTATTAGTTCCTAGCGGACATTTAAAAGCAGTAATGACATTTTTATATTGCCTATCAATTCCGTCTCCTAAGGGAACCCTCTCATATGATTGAGTCGACCTATACCATTTACAATTAGAAGTAGTCCCTGAAAGTTGTTGTATTGGTTGACAGTCAGCACCAATATAACAGGTGGAGGCGTCGCAATATTTTACGAGGCGCTTGAAACTATACCCAGCCTGGCACATCCAGCTTCCTCCATAGGGTATTTGATTAAGGCCACTAACCAACTTCAGTTTTTCTGTGACCGCGTACATCGCCACTTTATCGACACCTGTCTGTTCTGCTGATTTTATAAGTTCGTTGAAGAGTTTTTGCCGGTCTTCATCAGTCATTTTTGAAAGCATAAGTCGGTTAACATAAGTCATTGTTGCGAGGTAATCTGGAGCTCCTGTATCGAATTGACTGTCGTCTCCAATTGCTTTTACCTTGGAGTGAAAGGTGTGGTCACTACCGCCTGAGTAAAAGTTTAATCCTCCAGGTGAAGAAATAGAGTCTTCTTTGATTCCAATGTTATTGAATTCTGAGGCACCATCGACTTTGAGATCACCTTTAATTCCAACAGATTTATTAAAGTCAGCCGTTCCATTGACGCTTAGATTTTCAGTTTGAACTAAGCCTTTTATCGCAGTCAAGGATTCGGTAACTTCAAGTGTACTATCAATAATTGCTTTTCCACTACCTCCTAATCCAACTCTTATTGCAGACGTAAATAGGCCAATATCAGACATGATTTCATCTTTTGCTTGAATACTTTTTCCAACGTAAAGGTTGCCAGCTTGATCTTGGGCTAAATTATCTCCACAAGATGTAGGAACCTTAGATTCAGAGTCGTCTACTCCTACGTGGAGACTACCGCAAATTACGCCATGCCCAGATGAAGAGATGTTGCCTTGTGCAGTAATCGCACTATTTTCCGCGATCATTGGCGAGGTATTTATAATGTTTCCACTCTCGTCTTTTGCAACATCAACATTTAACGATGAGCATTCGTTAGTTGCTTCAACAAATTCACCTCCAAGACTTGTACAATTAGCGCTCGTAACAGAGCTAATATCTGAATTACAAGTAGTAATTATTGATGGGTCACTCGTTGTTGGATCTGTATTTAAAGGGTTTGGGTCATAAATATTTTTGACTACAACTGCCTCATAAAACCATCTAGAGATTTGTCCATTGCTATCAGTAGAACCATAAGCGCTTCCCTCTATTATTCCTTGGGTGCTCAATTGATAACAAATAATGGCATCAACATTTGGAGTACTGGGAGAAAGTAAGTTTTCCAGAAAGATAATCTTTGCTTGATTGACCATGACGGGAGCACCTGAACTTCCAGAGGATACATTTCCAAGATTAATTTTTAAAGATCTTTTAGTGAATCCGTTACTTAGATTAAGTCCATTGGTCATACATTCATTTTGAGCAATGCCAAAATCGTTGGCACTACTAACGGGGGTAGATGTGGTGACGGAATTTCCATTAAGAGTGCCCATGCATCCCTCTTGGGTTCGAAGTATAGACTTAATTCGAAACTCTAGGTTTTGCATTTCAGTTTTGATAGAAATTGTTTTTTGACTTTTGTTTTGCTGCTGAAACATCGTTTGGTTTGCAGTAATTAGGATGCCGGATATACCTAAAGCAACCATTAATTCTAAAAGTGAGAAACCACCTTGTTTAACTTTTTTATTTTGTTTAGTTTTAATTTTTATTTGATTCATAATTTTTTTCTAGATACTCTAAAAAAGAGGGATCCTTCATAAGGCTTGGGTTCTTCTCAATCTTTTGCAATAATTGGGGAGAATTCTTAATCATTTTCATCAAATTTGAATCAATGTTTTTAAAAAAATCAGCATCGTTAAAATTATTTAGTGTTCCTGAGGGTTTCTTTGAAGATGCATTTGAAAGGGGGGGAGATGAATTACTAATACTCTCATCATTTACAGATGAAGGTTTCTCATCGAGGCTTTCTGTTTGGTCACCTATTATTAATTTTCTTTGGCCGGAACCAGGTTTGTCTTCACTTCTTATGGATTGCTCTTGTAATAATTTAAGCATTTCATTTTTCAAGAGATCAAAGCGCCCTTGCTCTTTGTATGATTTTATTTTTTGTAGCATTTGCTTTCTTTCAGCCTCAGATATTGAATTAAATAAAGAGGTGTCAATTTTTTCAAATTGAAGAGGTTGGTGAGTAGGGGGGGTAAACTCTTTGTTACCCGTTTTTCTAAATTGAGAGGTCACATCTGTTGAGTAGCTCTCAAACGAAGAGGCTTCTTCGTATACCGGAACCTCCTGAGCGCTAGCTGTAAATATTATCGAAAAAAATAAAAAAATATACACCACATTGGTTGAAAGAAATTTCAATGATAATTTTTTAATTATTGAGATGTTTATTGTCATACCTTTATCATTATAACGGACCTAAAAGGACTGAGGTTGTTGATAATAAATTTGCCTACTAACTTGCTGTAATCAAGTCAATGAGTTTGAATCAACGTTTTAGTAATTCGCCAATTCTTTGTGGAAAAAATAAAAATTGTTTATAGGAACTTTTTGCCGATTTAAATCTATTGTGGGGAAATCCTAATTGTTGATGGTGCATTGATTCTAATGTTTGACCCAGAGCTGTTTTGAGTAGGCGATAATGGGCTAGTTGCATCTACTTGAGGAGTAGTGGGAAGACTCGTACCAATGCTTTGGGGAGGACTGATACTTACTGTTGGTAAATTTATTTTATTAGGCCCTGTCGATGGTGATTGATGGTTTAGAGCGTGTGAGTTTGAAGGGTTTCTTTGAACAATCTCCATGGCCCTTTTCCTGTCAGCTAACTCTCTTTTTTTTCGCAACATCTCCATTTGCTTCTTTTTTTCCAGCTCTTTCTCCTTTAATTCGGCAAGTCTTTTTTTCTCTAATTCTTCATTCTTTTTCTTTGACCTTTTTAGAATTTCGCCTAAATTGATTGTCGTTAAGTTGTGATTTCCATTTCCAAGACTAGGGGTTGCTCCTGGTAATCTAAGTTGACCAGGAGTTCTATTGTTTAAACCTGGAGAGATCAGAAGACCAGGAGGAATTTTTTGTCGCGGTGTAGGAATTTGACCAATGCTTGGGTTGAGGTTACCTGTGGGGCTGTCATTTCTGGTTGCGGGGGCATTTTGAATAAATGACTCCATCATAAGCTTCTTGAGTTCTTCGAAGCCTCCATTGACAATTATTTCTTTTACGATTTTTATTTTATCAAATCTTTGTTTCTCTGTATCAATGTAAGTATTCATAAAATTGAGACTTTCATGTGCAGCTGGAATATATTTCGGAGTCTTAACCTCTATTTTTTCTTCTGGTGCAAAGTCATATGTAACATTTGTTGAGTAACCACTTGGTACTTCTGGTGCACTGACCTCTTCTTCTCTGGGCGTACCCTCACTATTGTTACTTTCTTGTAGGTTATTTTGTTGCTCTGCTAATATTTTCTTTTTCCTTGCTTCTTCTTCTGCTTGCTCCCTTCGTTTTTGTTCTTCTGCGAGTACTTCCTTTTCAGCAAGAAGTTTTTTTAATCTCGCCTCTTCTTCGTCTATGGCCTGTTGTCTTTTTTTTCTGGCTTCTTCTTCTTGGGCAATCTTAAGCTTTCTTTGTCTTTCTTCTTCAGCGTAGGCTGCTGCCTTTTCTAGTTCCATTATTCTATTTTGCTCAGCCTCATACTTCTCTTGTCTTGCCTGAGCTTCAAGTTGTTTTTTTGTTTCCAAGGATATTTGCTTGTGAGTATATGTAAAGGACTGATGATAATTTCTCCAGAGCCCAGAACCCAACGTTTCGTTGGGACAAAAAAACAATAGAGTGATTAAAGGATAAAAAAGATAAATTTTCTTTATACTCATTTTTGACTGGCCCATACCTTGTTATACCACCTAACTGCTCTAGCCTCATTTCACTAATTGGCATAATGGAGTTCGAATAATAACCAAGAATAAATAAGCAATTCATATAATAGAATTGTAGGTTCTTTTGGGGCCAGTAAACTGATTATAAGTTGATAGGTTTTGTCTATTTGAAATTGACTAAATTTTCTCTAATTGCCTCAGCTTTTTGGCACTCAAGTTCAAAGTCGACCTTAACTTGCTCAACTACTTCTGGTTTTGCATTAGCTACAAATTTAGGATTCTTTAATTTTTTTTCAAGCTTTTGAACTTCCTTTTCAGATTTAGCTAAGTCTTTTTCTAATCTTTTTATTTGTTCATCTAAATCAATGACACCTTCAAGGGGCATGAAGATTTCATGATCTATAGATGCTTTCATAATTGATTTCGTCGGACGTATTTCGCTTGAAGAGAACGTTTTAATGTTTTTAACATTTGCCAGATCAAATAATGAATTTGAGTGATTTGAAAAATAAGTTAAAAGACTTTGTTCAGAACTAAAAAGAGAAATACTAATTTCTTCTTTTGGTGGAAGGTTGACACTGGATCTTAGGTTTCTGATGTTGGTCACAAGTTCGATAAACCGATCCATCATTTTTTGATCAGAAGTGAAGTTTAACTCTTCTTTCGATTGTGGAAAACTTGAAGATATAAGAAGACTTTCATCTTTTGTTTTTAAATGAGACCAAATCTCCTCGCTAATAAATGGTGCAAAAGGGTGAAGAAGTTTAACTAATTCTCTAAAAGTATATTTTAAGACAGATGCTCTTTGGGTGTTTTGCTTAGCAATTTTTCCTTTTGATACTTCAATAAACCAACTACAAAATTTATCATAAACAAAGCTTGTGATCGCTTGGCAGGAGTCATCAAATCGATACTCGCTCATTGATGAATTAACTTTATTAATTGTTTCATTTAGAGTTGAAAGTATCCATTTCTCATGGTGATCAAGCTCGTTTATATTTGGAAGTTTCGCCTCTGCAAAAGACAGACTTGGAGAAATAAACCTAAAAGCATTCCAGATTTTATTAATGAAATTTCTATTAACCTCTATCGTTGCCGGATCAAGATTAAGGTCTCTGTTGTGGCCTGACCCAGCAGCTAATGTATAACGAAGAGCATCTGCTCCATACTCTTTTGTAACCTCTAACGGATCAATTCCATTACCGAGTGACTTACTCATTTTTCTTCCAAGTTTATCTCTTACAATTGCATGGATATAAACATCATCAAATGGTTTTTTACCTGTAAGTTTGAGAGAGAACATCATCATTCGGGCAACCCAGAAGAATATTATGTCATGACCTGTAACGAGACAGCTTCCAGGAAAAAAGTCTTCAAAACCTTTTTGTTTCATCTTTTCTTCATTTGGCCATCCAAGAGTAGTCATTGGCCAAAGACCAGAACTAAACCAAGTATCTAATACGTCAGGATCTTGATAAATATTTTTTGAGCCACAGCTTGGGCATTCTGTTGGTGTTGCTGAGTCAGCCCATTGGTGATTACAGTCCTTACAATAAAATACTGGGATTTGATGTCCCCACCATAACTGCCTAGATACGCACCAGTTTCTTGGGTTTCGAAGCCATGAAAAATATGTGTTCTCCCATTGCTTCGGCCAAAACTTTGTGTCTTCAGTTTCAACGGCCTTAACTGCTGTTGCCGCCATATCTTCAATGTTTAAAAACCACTGTTTTGATACCATCGGCTCAATAACGGCTTTAGATCGATCTCCATGACCGACTTGGTGGATGTGTTTCTTTGTATCAACGAGAACGTTTTCTTCTTTTAGTTTTTCGATAAAGCTCTTTCGAGCTTTTTTACAGCTTTGTCCTTCCCATTCAAGGCCAAAAGAATTGAGTGTTCCGTCTTTGTTTAAAATATTGATGATTTCAAGATTGTGTCTTTTTCCAATTTCGAAATCGTTAAAGTCATGGCCGGGAGTCACTTTTAAGCACCCTGTTCCAAGCTCCATATCAACGTGCTCATCAGCAACGATTGGTACTTCTCGGTTGCATATTGGCACAATCGCTTTTTTTCCAATGAGATGTTTAAATTTTTCGTCTTCAGGATGAACACAAACTGCAGTATCACCTAAAAGAGTCTCAGGCCTTGTTGTTGCGACTTCTAATACTTCATCACTATCAACGACTTTGTAGTGAAGATGGTAAAAGGCTCCTTCAACTTCTTTAAATTCAACCTCAGCGTCGCTGATGGCCGATTGAAGAACTGGATCCCAATTTACGATATAATCTGATTGATAAATAAGACCTTCATTATAAAAGTCGACAAAAACTTTTCTTACTGCCTCGTTACTATCAGAGTCCATTGTGAAAATAGAATAATCCCAGTCAGGGCTAGCTCCAATGGCACGTTGCTGATTAAGGATTACACCGCCGTATTTTTCTTTCCATTCCCAGGTTTTTTCTAGAAATTTTTCTCGTCCAAGTTCGCGTCTGTTAGTTCCCTCTGACTCAAGCATTTTTTCTACAACAGCTTGAGTCGCAATACCTGCATGATCCATTCCTGGTAAGTATAGAGTTTTATGTCCAAGCATTCTTTTCCAGCGAATAAGAGCATCCTGAGTTGTTACATCTAGGGCGTGGCCCATGTGAAGTTGGCCTGTAACGTTTGGGGGAGGCATAATAATACAATATCCATCTTTGGTTGCATTTGGGCTGGGCTTAAAGTGGCCACCTTTCTCCCAGGTGTCGTACCACTTTTCTTCAACGTTTTCAGGGGAATATGTTTTATCAATTTCTAAGTTGCTCATAGTTAAACCTATTTATTTAATTCAGTGATAATTTCTTTAAGATTACCAAGTTCAAAAACATTTTGATCATTCGTAATTAGATTTTTTATCTTAACTTTTTTTGTTTCTTTTTGAATAATTCCTAAAAAGCGACTTCCACTTTTTGATGCTTGTTGAAGTAGTTTTTTAAATTTTAATTTACTTGGGGAATTAATAACTGAAATATCTCTACTTCTAATCGAATTCGCTAAATTTAAAATTTCTAGTTCGCATGATTCGTCTTCCGTACCAAGGAATAAAACATTATTACCGTTTGAAAAATCTGGAAGAAGTCCGTGACTTTCTAGAAAGTCTTTAAGGGTTACATCACCAAGGCCAAAGCCAACTCCAGGTAATTGCTCTTCGCCAAAAATTTTCATAAGCCCTGCGTATGAGCCTCCGCCACATAACGCGCGTCGATTATCAGGATGCTTATCAAAAACTTCAAAGACAAGACCTGTGTAATAATCAAGTCCACGAACAATTGTCGGGTCGAAAACTAAATACTCACTTAACCCTGCCGCGTCGCCAGCAGAGAGGAATCCACCAAGGTCCCAGTTTTCTTTTGGGAATGAGATTTTTTCTGAAAAATCTTTAAACTCTTCAATTGATTTAAGAGTCAAATACTCATTAAAAAGCTCAGAGTTTCTAGTCTCTAAGTTGAATGCGGCTAATTGCTCGTTAAATTTTTCTTTGGGAAGTTTTTTTGCTCGATCAATTAATTTATATAGATCGTAAGATTTATCTTCATCGAGTCCTAATGTTTTACTAAAAAAGAAATCGATGAATTGTCTGTTATTAAAAAGAATTTCAAAATGAGTTGAATTTGCTCCAAGTGAATTAAATAGGCGAGTGATAACTTGAAGAATTTCAATTTCATTGTAAATGCTTTCAGGCCCAAAAAGGTCGACGTTAAATTGCCAATGCTCTCTAAGCCTCCCTCGTTGAGGCCTTTCGTATCTCATTAGGTTTGGAATTGAGTACCAGCGAATTGGTTTTGGAGCTTCTCTATGAACCTGAGCAACCATTCTTGCTACTGTCGGAGTCATTTCTGGTCTAATTGCAACCTCTCGTTCTCCTCTGTCCATAAAGCTGTATATTTGATCATTAATTAGTTCTTGCCCTGATTTTGCTCGATAAAGATCAACTTCCTCTAGCATGGGGCCGTCATAAGGCTCGTAGCCAAAAGCATTCGCAGCACTTTTCATTTTATCAAACATATAATCTTGAGCTCTTTTTAGCTCAGGAAAAAGGTCACGACAGCCTTTATATGGTTTTTTAGAAATACTCATACTTAATCCTCAAATTATCTGGTTTGTTAACATAAAAGACACGATGCTTCACCAGTCATTTGACGGTTTCGGTAAAGTTTTTGGGGCAATATACTTTGCTTGCTTTGTGTTGCTTTGACTAGGTGTGTTGAGAAACATATCTATAAGGCTTATATAGCTTGGCTCCTCTTTAGGCTTCCAATTGGTATTTGGCTTATTTTTATCCGTGAGTTTTTTAGTCTTAGTAGTTTCGGTCATACTTTTCTCTCTCACAATCTGCTCAAGAGGCTTAATTTTCCCTGGTATTGAGTTCAAAGCTAGGTTTGTTGTATTTTCCTCTTTTTGTTCCTCTGCTTCTTGAAAAACCGTTAGTGAATAATTTTCTGGAGGGCCTGAGGATAATGAGGCAAGTAGTAAGACTCTTTTTTGTGCCATATTTACAACCTCTGTTAGAGCTTCATTAATCTCTTTACTGTTCGACTTGTATAAAAATAGCCACACCTTGCTAAGTAGTCTCACTTTTTTGAGATTTGAGCGAACAGGCTTTGTTAATCTAGTAGTTGGATAAGAGTTAAATTTCTCAAGACTAGTATACTGATTTCCGCTGATGAAGCTTTCAATGTCTTCACATAGCTGCTGAATAATGTACTGATACTTTTTAGCGACCTTCTTTAAAACCTCTGGCTTTTGAGAAGAGTAAGACTTCTTGGAGACAATATATCTTTTGTTGTTAGAGTAGATATCCTTTCCAAAAAGTTCTTTTGAGATTTCAGTTAGGTATTGCCCTTGAAAGTTAATGAGACCAATGTTTTTTGCATGATAATCAAACCTTCTAAGGGTCTTATTGTCCTTGCTGTTAAGCTTTCTAATGAAATTATTAAAATCATTAGAAAAAATATTTTTGCTCGAAAATATCAATAAAATAAAAATGAGTAGTTTTGTCATCGTCCATCCGAAGGTAAGCGATCATCAGTTAGTTCTTTTTCTCCAATGACTAAGAGCTGTTTACCATTGATTGTGGCAAATAGTCTTGAGCCCATAGGAAAAAATTGATGCACAAACTTTTCCTCAGTCAGTTGAGTTATTTTTTTATTGGCCATATTTAGTTCAACAAGTTCTGAGTGCTTTAGAGTTTCGTGAGGAATGGTCTTGATAAAGTAGACATTACCTTTTCTAAATGTGCAGTTTATTTTACCTAGGTCGTTATTTGTAGATGAGTACAATGGATTTTGTTCATCAAGCTTATTATTTTTTAGTAATAATATTTTTCCACTGGGGTTTCCCACAGAGGAATCGAATTCACCAATGATAAGTTGGCCTAGACTTTGGCATATCTCTAAATTCATGGTCAAAGTAGAGTACTTTTTTATGACAGAGGTTTTGTTTTTAAATGATCTCAAAAGAGCAAGTTCACCCTTTTTATTCATATCTGAAAAAATGATGGACTGATTTTTTAATATTTCCCTTTCTGGTACAAAAAAAGGGTTTAAAGCAGCATTCATTGAGAGATTAATTTCTTTTGGTGGCATCGTTAGTTTTGAGAAGTAAACTTTTTTTTGCCTGGCTTTGTAGTAAGAAAACCATGTGTCCTCTAAATGAAGCCTTGGATCAGTTCCTTCTGCAACTTTTTTTATTTTAAGGTTACTAAGATCTAAAAGAAATATTTTTTTGTTCTTGTTTGGATTAATTAGTGAAAAGTAATTTTCATCCATTGATATTAATAAAAAATTGTCCTGGCCTTCAATTATTTGATAATTTGTGTATTTTTTACCTTTTAATAGTACTTTGATTTTATAATTTTTTGATACAGATAATTCACCGTTGTTTTTTTGATATAAAGTGACTTTTCCATCTTTACTTATAAACCTTAAATTACTCAATATTTGTTTTGTTTCTATTTTTTTTAGGGGTTGAATATTTTTTTCAATAGTTGCTTGAGTCTGTAATGAAAAAAATATTATGCATAAAGTTCCTGCGATTTTATTTAATACCATATAGAGTCCATTCTTTTCGCGGGTGAATTGATTGAAACATTTTTAGACTGTTGAATACTTTATTCCAGATGATAAACCTTGGAGAACCGACTTCATCAAAAACTGTTCTTACTGTTAAGTAATCTCTAAAGTTTTCTGTTTTATATCCATCAATAATAAAAGGTGCTGGAGTACATTGATTTATACTAGTTCTCGAGTAAAACTTGGGAATCAAATCTTCCATGCAGCCTGTTCCATACGCGATGGCATTTTTTAAATTCAAATGGAATTTAAGATTACTTAAAGACATTAGCTTTGTAGGATAATACTCCAGAGATTGCTCTAGGACTTTATCTAAAGTCATCCCTTTATCTTCCGTAGATAAAAAGAGAATGTTTTGCTCAAAATTTCCTCTATAGCGTATCATTCCCAACTCTTTTCCATTAATGATAACTTTTGGTTGGCAAGAATCATCACAACTACTATCTTTAATTAAATGACAACCGACCTGAAATTTAAGCAGTAGAGGTTTGTAGTTTTTTTTGTCAACAATTTTACAGTTTCTCTCCTTGTTGCCTGGATGCATTCTGGAAACAGCTTTTTGAATAACTCTTGACTCGCTAAATGGTAGGCTTTCATCCTCTCCCGGAATGTATTTCATACAGGTTAATTCTGCTTTCCCATTTGTTAGAATTGAGATTTGCTTTTTATTGAAATAGAATGTTCGGGGACACTTCACAGAGTCACAATTAATTTCGTCATAGATAATGACACAATTGGAGCTTGATCTGAATAATAGTTTTTCGGTTTGTTTTTTCTCCCCTTGAATACAACTAATACTTTTTGTTTCTCCGTAAATTGATTTTAAAAACTTCTCTGTAATTTTCTCAATACTTTGAGGGTGTGTGCTTGGTTTATTTTCTCGATACTTTTCACAGGATGGTAGTCCTTGCTTATTAATACATAAGTCAATTAAGCTAGAGTTTAACGGGTCTGCATAACAAATTTTCAAAGGCCAAGAGTCAGGGTCTGTCTCAAAAGCAAGGTTACTATATATTTTTTCAGATACATCTTTGCAGTTTAAATTTGGAAATTTTTCATGAGTATTTTTTAAATGATTGGTAATTCTCGCTCCATGAACAAAGAGAAGGTTATCTAATGACCCTGGGCAGTCTTGATAGTCGAACTCTAGGTTTCCAACTGCAAGTGCGTTCGAATTCTCCTTGCAGTCCGGCTTTGGGAAAAGTGCAGGGTATTCTTTAGCCCCCATGCTGATGCAATAATCTGGTTTCTTCGATAGAGTTTTTACACATTGTTGATAACTTTTATTATTGTTAGGAATGAAGGAGAGAAGCTGTTGACAGCGGTACTTAATTCCATTTTTTGGAAATTCTCCATTCAAGGATGCAAGCCAGATATCTTTTATTAAATAGTTGCTACAAAATTTTTTTTCATTCTCAAGGTTTGTGCAGTAATTTCTAAGTAGCCCAATCTCAAATGGAGACAGTTCATTTTTTAGGACTTGGCTTTTTTGAATGCGGTTGATCAGCTTTGATTTTTCTTTGAATGAAATTTTTTGGTCGGTATCAATTCTACTTAACGCGATAGCACTTTTTTCAAAAAAATAATCCAGTCCACAAAGATAAGGTCTATAGCTTGATTGATTCAATCTTTTAAAAACATCCTGGCATAAATTAGATTGACCAATATTTTTTAATCCTAAAAGCTCTATCGTTTTTTTTAGTTTTTCTTTGGCCATACCACTTGCGTAATCTCCTATTTTAGAGCATTTATCCAAAGATTTAATATAATTTATAGCATCGTTTTTTTTTAAAAAACCAAATTCTTTTTTTCCGTTAATGCTAATTTCAAAAATAACTTTTTCACTTGGCTTCACAAGATCGTTGTAAAGAAGTTCTCCCAAACGACATAAGTTATCTTTTTTAAAAAGTGAAATATACTTTTTATCCGTTTGGAATACCAAAATGGAGAGGTACTCTGGAGATATTTTAGGGGAAAGTGTTAGAAGGTCTTTTTGATTTGAGAGGTTATACTTAATTGCTTTTTGAATGAGGGTTTTATACTGATCATGTACTTTTTTATTTTGCTTACTAGAGCTATCAAGTAAACCGGCCTTCATTTGAAGGCTGATCGTAAAAATCAATATAGTGCAAAAAAACTTCATCTCGGTAACCTAAATAATAGGTTACCAAGGAACCTCGTTAGAGTACAGATTTAGCTAGTACAGAAGCAACATCATCAATTTCAATATTTTCAGTTTCGCTCACCTGAGTCTTAGAAGAATTAAAATTGATCATACAGTAAGAGCATGCCGTAGCAAGGTGCTCCTTGGAAGCTTGACCAATTTGTTCAAGCCTCTTTGTCGCTAAGTGATCACCCTCAGGAAGTTCGTACCACATATTTCCGCCGCCCATTCCGCAGCAAAGAGCCTTGTCTTTATTTTTTTCCATTTCTTTTACTTCAACACCAGGTATCTTACTTAAGATATCCCTAGGTGCATTGTACTCACCATGATGTCTTCCAAGATAGCACGGGTCGTGAAAAGTCATTTCTTGAGCGACAGTTTTCTCTGGAGTCAACTTACCTTTATTGAGTAAATCCGCAAGTAATTCCGTGTGGTGAATTGTTTCAAAGTCTCCATCATCAAACTTAGCGTATTCTTTTCCAATAGTATGAAGACAATGTGGACAATGAGTTACAACTCTATCAAATTTATATTTATTCATCTCAGCAATGTTTTCAATAGCTATTTCAAAGAATGAATATTCATCACCAAACCTTCTTATGGGATCACCGTTACACTTTTCAGTTTTTCCCATAACGGCAAACTTTACTCCAGCTTTTTTTAGAAGCTGGACTGTATCCTTGACGACTTTTTGGTTTGAAGCATCATAAGAGCCTGCACACCCGACATAATAAAGATAATCAACATGCTCAGCTTCATTTATTACAGGAACTTCTAAACCATCAGCCCACTTAAATCTATCATCGTGAGAGATTCCCCATGGATTATGATTTATTTTAATTTTATTAACAGCGTCCGCAGCAGCAGGAGGTAGGTCACCCAATGTTAAGGCTTTATATCGTTTTGATTCTAATATGATGTCCAGATGATTAATATGAGATGGGCACTCTTCAACACAAGCGCCACAAGTAGTACATGCATCTAACTCACTGGACTCAAATAATGGTGCTTCACCCCAAAGATCATTTTTCTCCTCACCTTTTCTTCCTAGAGCAAGGTCCCTTGATTTAGTTACGATTGTTTTTGGGTTCAAAAGTTTACCTGCGGCATTGGCCGGGCAGGCTTCCGTACATCGACCACATTCAACACATGTGAGTAAGTCCATTCGATTAAACATACTCATTTCAGAAATAGTTGCTAATCCGAATGACTCAGCTTCCTCATCTTCAAAATCCATAGGGTTAAGAACCGGCGGTTTTCGATCTGGTTTTAAAAGAGCAGCGAATGGAATAGCGATGAAATGAAAAAACTTCGAGTAAGGGATAATGGCAACAAAGGCCATAGTGTTTGCCATGTGAATAAGCCACATGGACTTATATGTATTGGCCCAAAAGTAGTCACTCAAATTAAAGCTTTTAAAAACGGTGGCCAAAGCAAAACCAATCGGAGCCCAAGTTTTTTCTCCGATAGGCATATCATTTCCAAGAATTCTTACACCCTCAATCAGGTAGCCAAGAATAACTAGAGCAGCCAAGAAGGCATACATAGTTTTTTCTTGGTTTGGTTTAGTTGAGCTGAGCTTTTTGAGTTTATCAATGTATCTTCTTTTGTAGGCAAAACATAAGCCTAATAGAATTGTAATTCCGGCCATATCAGCCAGAAAACTAACAACAATATACAAGTTGCCTTTAAAGATTTTGAATGGAGTATCATAATGAATAGCGACAATATCTGTAGCAATCCATAGGATTAGAAATCCATAATAAATAAAAGCATGAAAAAAAGCTTTAGGGTCTCTGTGAACTTTACCTGCAAAAATAATAGTTTTAAAAAAAGCGCTCCAATTAAGGCTCCAAAATGCCTTAAAAACCCCTTTTTTAGTGTTAATAAGTCCATTTTTACCAAAAAGGTTTTTCAGGGACTCACCCTCACCGACAACAAATTGCAACTTTTCCTTAACGCCTTTTCCAAAAACTACAAATGAGGCGAATAAAAGCACATACATAGTGACTTTGAATGAGTAGGGAATACCCCACATAATTTCTCTGGTTGCTAGATCTAATGTATTTTCCATTAAAATTCCTCAGCTGCGTACTATTTTGGGATTTTGAGGCGTTTTACCCTGAAATATTCTTTTGTTCAAATTGATCATCAATTCAATAATAGTTTAAACTCAGAATTTAAAAATGGGAGATAGAATTTTGGCGAACAGAATATTATTGTCGTGTTTACTTGTTGTCTTCGGGTGCACTACGAATTTAGAGATAGGTGGCCATAGGCACCACTTTGGAAGAGTTCCACAAAATGTTGTCTGGTTTCAAATAGCGGGCCTAAGCGGGACTCATATTCCCTTGGCAAAATACACGAGTCAGCCTGTAGAGAATAATTTTTTTGAGTCAGCGGTTTGTAGTGGTCAGACATATGATGCTAACTATGAGCAGTTGAGACCTGGTGCGTCAGACTTTTTTAATGCTCAAGTATTGTCTTCAAAACTTATAAGCAATGATATTTGTAGTGAGTTTAGTTCAAAGCTGCCAATTTGGAGAGTTTTCCAGGAGGATAAAAGAAAAGTATCCATTCTTGAAATTGGTGCGAAGGTATCAGAGTCTTTATTAGGTTTACGAGATTGTCCGCAAAAATTTTTGAAAGATGAAGCTTTTGTTTTTAAAAGAGCGCCGGATCGTGCATTTAGTGATCAGCTTTATGAAATTGAAAAAAATAAATCTCTGAATAAAGGCGTATATTTTGAAAAAGATTGTGAAATATCTGGGAAGTGTAAAGCAACAGACTTTGAGACAATGAAGTATTTCTTAAAAAATAGTTTTAAAGCAGGAAAGATTAACTTCATGCAGATCAGGGATTACAGGTACAAAGAAATCGTACTTAGGAATGATCCGAAAAAAATAAAAGCTTATATTAAAGAGCTATCAACTTTAGTAAGTTGGTTAAAGGAGAGTTCAAATCATCGCGAAAAAACCTTGATTGTAATAACTGGTGCAGAGCCTATTGGGTTAAATTATCCAAAAAAAGGGATTAACTGGGTAAAGTTTGAAAAAAGTGGTTTAGGCTTACGTCATAACCAAGCAGAATTGATGAGTCCGGTTTTCGCATGGGGATCTTCCTCTGAGCTCTTTTGTGGAGTTATGGATAACGTGGAGATATCAAAGAGAATTTATAATCGCTTTTTTCAGAAGAGTTTTAAATTTGAGACTTTAATTGAATCCATAAAGAATAGATAATGAGTATTTCACCATTAATTTATCTTCATCCTAAGGAAGTTACGCGTTTTGTTTTAGACGATAAAATGACTACTCGAATTATCGTTCCAGGCCCTAATGAAGCAGATAGAGTTAGGGAACACTTCCCACGAGAATTTTTTGAAAAAAATATTGATCCAGAAACAATGAGTAGTTTTGTTAAAAAAACATTAAAACAGATAAACCCAGAGCTATCTGTTGTCAGAAAGTCTATTTTACTTAGGGAACTATCGAGTGTTTGGAATGAAAAGTACGAGGACAAAGAAGAACTTTTTTTTCAGTGTTTTAAATACCTAACAGAGTTTAGAGGCTACACATTAGACTCTCAGCTGTTTAAGGAAATTAGTGATAAGTTAAATTCAGATATTTTTGAGGGAGTCTTTTTTCTTTGGCGCTATATGGAAGCTGCAGAGCTAATTGATGAACAAAAAGCATATGCACTAATGTCAGAAAAAACCGATACTCTAGTCGGCGTAAATTATCTTTTTTGGGGGTTTTCAAACATAAACTCTATGCAAATTGACTTGTTGAATGAGTTGTCCCGAGTCACAAATGTTGTACTACCAATTCACGCCTACGCAGCACCAAAATTAAAAAAGAGCGATTGGCCGTCATGGCTGATGAGTGAAAAAGAGATAGATATTTCTTTATCAAAGTATAGAGAAAATCTGGAAAGCCCTCAGGGCTTAAGTATGTCAGGTAATTTAGAGTTTTTTAATAAAAATAGATTAGGAGAAAAACTAGAGGAGTTAGATCTGCCGAATGATTCAATCATCTTATTGCCAGGCGCAGAAAAGAGCTTTTGGCTTAATAATGAATTTCAAACGGGTAAATTAAATTTCATAGAAGGAGTTTCATCTCAGGATATCGAACTCAGCGAGTTGTACAGAGATTTAATATTTACAAATTCGAGTAAAAATTTAAAAGATACTCTCGTTGAAATGCTAAAAGATTGCTTTGAATGTAATGTCAAAAATTATAAAAAAATTAAAGTGATCACTGCGGCGATAAATTATATTGATAAATGGAAAGATTTAACCGGTTTTGATTTTTATGGTAGTGCCGTTCAAAAGCGGGCACTGGCAGAGTCTCTAGCGCTTGATTCGCCTAGGCTTAATTTGGTTTTTGATTTCAAGGGTCAATCTAGGGAAAGTCGAAAAACTATTTACGACAAAGAGCTTCTTTTAAGTAGTGAAGACGTAACTAGTTTATGTGTAATATATAAAAAAGATTTTACGCCTCTTAAAAGAGGTGATGTCGGCCACTCTTCTGAAGTGCAATCTTTTTTAGCGACTTTGGGCCCTCTTTTAAATAATGACTTTGAATTTGAGTCAATCAATGCACAGATAAGATATTTTATTGAGCAATCTAGACAAAGTACCTTTCTTCTTGAAGGAGATGTTCTTGAAAGCGATGTAGATTTAAAAGACTTTGTGGAGAGTTTTAAATTTAACTTAAAAGAAAATAAAACAGCGGTTCAAAAATCATCCAAAAAAGAAACGGTAAATTCAATTGTTGAATTTTATCGACCAATCTCTCCTTCTTCGCTGCAGAGGTATATTAATTGTCCAAGAAGTTATTTTCTTCATTACGGAGAAAAAAGAAGAGATGACCTTGATATGAGAGAAACTTTTTTAGCACGGTTTAAAGGAACATTAGAGCATAATGTAATTGGAAACTATACATTTGATCATGATGAGCTTTTTGTCGATGAGCTTGAAAGTTTTTCTAAAGAAATTATTTCAAGGGAGTTGGTAAAAAAAACAATTACTCTTGATCTTGTTTCGATTAAGAATCTAGAACTTGAAATAATGAAATTTTCTGAGGCCGGAATTAATTTTATATTTAATTTAAAAAGAGAATTACCAAGCTGGAAGCTCTCAATTGAGAGAGAGATTAAAGGTAAAGAGTTCTACGGTACCGCTGACCTTGTTATTGAGAATGAAGAATATTTTGGAATTGTTGACTTTAAAAGATCTTCATTCGGAATTCCTACAAAAAAATCGGTGATGGATTTTGGAGAGATTCAAATCCCATCCTATGTCGGTAATTTCTCCAGACAAACGGGAAAAAAACTAGCATTTTTTGGTTATTTTTGCCTGAAAGAGCCTGAAAAAAGTTTAATGATTTCGAACAATGATCTTTTAGAAAAAATAAATAATTGTGGAAGTTATAAAACCCAAAAAATGAGCGAGGATGATATTGTTTTATTTTTACAAGAGGAACAATGCTTCGAGGAAGCATTGGTTGGGAAAATAAAGTCTGATATTGAGTTTTCAATTACTCCATCAAGTTCTGATGTCTGCTCTTTTTGCCATTATCATCTAGTTTGTCCTAGAGGTGCGATGTGAGCCGATCTCCAAATATTCAGCAAGAAAAGGCCATTAACGCAACTGGAGGGACCTGTCTTAGTGCAGGGGCTGGATCTGGTAAAACATTTGTTATTGTAGAGAAATTATTAAAAATTATAGAGTCAAAAAAACTAGATCTATTCGATTTTGATGAAAATTTAATGAGATCAAAAGTGAGAAAGTTTTTAAGTACGCTTGTTGTAATGACTTTTACAAAAAAAGCAGCAGGAGAACTTAAAACTAGAGTGGTTAGAAGAATTGAAAGTAGTGAGAAGAATTCAGAAGATTTATTTTTAAAAATAGTTAAAGATGAGGTCGGGTCAATCTACATAGGAACAATTCATGGATTTTGTTTTCGCCTTTTAAGGCAAGGTATATTTTCTGGCATTAACCCAGATATTAAAATTACCTCAGAGGGAAGTAGGAGAATCCAGGTCGTTAATGCCATGAAGGTATTCGCTGAGGTTCATATGGCCAAATACGATGAGAGTCTACAGCGTCTTTTTTATAGCAGCTTTCAAGAAATATCCATGGGAGTGTATGGCATAGTAAGTGACCCCGAACAAAGGATGCTCTGGGATGAGAGAGCTTTAGGTAAAAGTGGATCTGATTCTGTAAATGAAGATTTCTGGCCTAGTATTTGTGAGATTGAAAACCTTAATTTGATTATTAAGGAATTTCATGAACATTTAAATTACAGTAGCGAAGAAAGTAAGAGCTGGTACAAAGCCGTAGAGAGTTTTAATAACCTTTCATTTTATTCAAAAGATAATCTCCTGGATTCAACAAATGCCTTAGATGTATTTTTCAATACATTTAAAAGAATAGTTAAACCCAAAAAAATAGATAATGAAGAATTACATCTATATATCGATCAAATATCCTCACTTCGAAAGATATTTAAAAAATATAATGAGGAGATTAATTACTATATAAAAAATAGAGAAAAACATTTTAGTCAGTATCATGAATTTTTTCTTGATATTTATTTATATGTATCAAACTTTTTGACAAAAAGTAGTGAAATCACCTTTTCTGATTTAGAGTATCTGACTCTAAGGGAAATCAAACTAGGAAAAGATAACCAAGAAGACAGCGCTACTGACCTTAGAAGTTTTTTTTCTTATTTCATTGTTGATGAATTTCAAGATACTTCAAATGTTCAGTTTCAAATCATAGAGAACTTATGCCAAGAAAACTTTAGAAATCTTTTTGTTGTTGGGGATGAAAAACAAGCGATATATCGATTCCGAGGGGGAGAAATTAGTTTGTTTTCCCATGTAAAGACTCTCATGAGGAATAATTTAACACTTACAAATAATTATCGATCTATGCCAGGTGTAATTGAGTTTAATAATCACTTTTCAGATAAAAGTTTTCCTCTGGGACCGGGGTTTACGGGAAAAGATAGATATTCTGTAATACCAGAACGTCAAACGATCCCAGATGGTAAATATGAAGAGGACTTAGCGAATAAAAACACTTTTTTAATTCAGGAATCTCTTGATGACGGAGTGAAATTAACTAAACAACAAATTGAAAAAATCGAAGCATTGATGGCAAAGGAGCACTACAAAACTATACCGAAAGGAGAGGGCGTGTGCTTTTTGTATAGTAAGCTCACTCCTGTTTATTATTTGATTGAGACGTTGATACAGGAGCAAATTCCTTTTCAAGCTCAGGTTAAGATTCCCTACAAAGATAATCCATTACTGGCCATTATTTACTCCGCAATTATGGGAGTTCTATCAAAAGAAAATAATGATGAATTTTCAAAGTTTGAGCTATCAGCCTGGATTATTGGAAATGTTATAGAAAGTATTCAGGGCGAGGCTAGTGATAATCTTTATATTAAAAATTGTCTCAGGGACTTAGAACGTGATTACATTTATTACGATTTAGTTACCGGGCTAAAAAAACTATTATTTAAACTTGGGTTCAATAATCCTGACTCAGAAAATAATATAAAAATTATTTCTGAATTAATTAAGCAGCTTGGTGGAAATATAGAGCAAGTCTATAATTTTCTGCAAGAGGATCAGTCGTCAACATATTCATTTGAGTACCAATATGGCTCTGGGGAGAAACCTATCAAGGTAATGAGTGTCCATGCCTCCAAGGGATTAGAATTTGATCATGTATTTATTCTTGGAGCGATGACTAATGGTGTGACTCGTCCTATGGATGGACTGCTTGGTAAAAAAGTTGGTTCATTTCGTTGGAAAGTGAGTTTTAAAGATACTAAGTTTCAACGGTCTCCCGAATATATAATCGAAGGCCATCAAGATAAATTTCAGGATTTCTCGGAGCAAAAAAGATTGATTTATGTCGCTTGTACTAGGGCAGTTAAAAGTCTTAGTTTATTTAGATTAAAAGATTCAAAAGGTAATGATTTATCTTTTGGAAAAAATAGTTGGATAAACTCCCTAAAGGCCATTGATGATAAATATTTTAATATTACCAAATACAATCTAGTTTTAGATATTGAAGGACTTAAAAAAGGCTTCAAGATCCCTTTTTTTCAAAGAGATAATTTTGGAATTTCCATTTGGGACAATAAAAACAAAAACCTTTTAGTTTCAACTGAAATGTCGGTTTCTCAACTTAGTGACCTCGCTGTTTGTCCGCGCTATTTCTATTTAAAACATATTGTTAAATTTTCAGAAGATGAAACGAATCAGATAAGTGAAATCTCTAAAAATTTGCCACCGAACCTATTACTCCAATATAAAAATATTTATAGCGAAAAAAAAGTAACAAGTGACTCATTAAAAAGTGACTCTGAGAGAGGAACATTTGTTCACTCAATGCTTGAACAATGGATATTATCCAAAGGTGAGAAAAAAACATTCTTTAAAAAAGCAGAGGATGAGCTAGCTTTTAATTTTGGCCGAGAATTACTTGTTCCATATATTAATTCAGATGCACATAAACTAATTTCCGAGAAAGACCTTAAATTTGATCTTTTTACTCAAAAAATTTCCGGTAAACCAGACCTTGTTATTTTTCCAACCAAATCATCATCTCAGACAATTGAGATTTGGGATTTCAAGACTGGTGAAATAAATAGTAGCAATAGGGAAAAGTACTTTTTTCAACTTAATTTATACGTTCAAGGTATCTCTCAACTTTTTCCTGAATATAAAGAATTTTGCATAAAGCTTATTTGTCTTGACCAGGAAAATGTTGAATCAGAAACATTCAAAATAGGGGAGATAAGTACTCGGGTTATGAGTGTTTTAGATCGCATTAATGAACCCCAAATAAAAAACACTGAATATTGTAATAAGTGTGAGATGAATAAAATATGTTTAATTGGTTCTAAGTCTTAATTATTAAACATCTAAATGGTAACTATATTCCACTACAGTTGAAGAGAATTCTAGAGATGCTACAATAATTTTAAGCTCTTAATGAATGAGATGCTTTATTGCAGGATGCATTTAAATGAAATTTGTTCTTATTATTACTCTTTTGATTTTCAACTTTCAAATAAAAGAAAGTTTCGCTAGCACGACGGATGCATATGACTTTTCTTGGTTAGATCCAGGTAAAAAAATATTTGTTCTTCAAAACCGTCGATTTAGAAAAAATAATAAAATACATTTATCTGTGGGAAGTGGCTTTACGACAAGTGGTGCGTTTGTAGACTCTTTTAATCTATCCGGCCGAGGGTCTTACTACTTCACGGAAGAATTCGGTGTAGAGATTCTTTATTCCAAAAATAATGGAAAAGAAAACTCTACGGCTGAATCAGTGCGAAATCCAGGTGGCTCAGGATCGATACCATTTAGAAGAATTGTAGATGAGTACTATGGTGCCTATCTCTCCTGGTCTCCTTTTTACTCAAAAATTAATACGTTCAACCAGATTATATATTTAGATATTTTATTTAATTTGGGCGTCGTCTCAATGCAAGAGTCAAGTAACGTGCAAGAAATATCAATAGGTGGAGCTGGAAACTTTGAAGACACAGTTGAGAGTCGAACAGCACTAAGTTGGGATGTTGGCTGGAAGGTATACTTAAGTGACTATATGGATTTAAGGCTTGATATCCTCGCTCTTCATTATCAGGCCAATAGTGCTCTCGGTGTTGTCAGTGATACAGACGATCAAAATTGGTACTCCCATTATGATTTAAGCTTAAGTCTAGGGGTTAGATTCTAATGAGAGCGGCAATAATATTTACTTTTATTTTCTTTAGTAAATCGGTTCTTTCTCTGACAAATAATGAATTAAATCTCGCTCGATCAAATGGGTTATATTTTGCGTTAATACCGACTCTTAAAAATAAAATAACAAACTTGAGTCTTACCAAAAGAGACATCAAAACAGTTACCGAGATTACAGAAAGTCTTGGGGGTGAACAGTTCGAGCAAATTTCATCAAGCTATCTTGGCAAAATTAATTCTGGAGTATCGTTGTACTTATCCGCGAAACAGCTTTTTAAAGATGGTAAATTTTCTCAGGCACTTGGACAGATTAAAAGGTCTTTAAAAATTAGAGATGGGCTTGATCCGTTTAAGTATTTATTAGCGGGAAGCGCATCAGTTCTTTTGAGAAATGATTTGGAAGGGAAGAAGTATTTTAATCTTTGCTTGGATTCAACGAGATCTAATAGAGGTAAATTTGATCAACAACAAATTTTTAATCAAGAGCTTGGATATGCATATGATTCCTGTTTAGTGGGGTTAGCAAGGATAGAGTTTCAATTGAAAAATTTTTCATCCGCAAAGAATCTATATGGAAACCTAAAAAAGTCATCTTTAATTTGGCCAGAAATACTCTTTGAGGAAGCCTGGAATAGTTTTTATGAAAATGATTTTAATAGGACATTAGGAAAGTTGATCACGTACAACTCACCTTTTATTGCGCATGTTTTCAATCCAGAGGTTGAAGTGCTTAATGCGATGACCTACCTTGAGCTATGTAGATATGATGACGCAAAAAAAACGGTAAATGATTTTTATAAAAAATATAAAAGAGATTCTAAGTTATTAACTGAGTTTAATAGTCGCTACCGTAGATACCCATCAAAACTTGGGAAAATTGCCGTTCAGTTTAATAATAATCCTGTGGAGGTAAACAAACTACTTTCAAAACTCTTTAGGTCCCTTAATCGAGATTTATCATTCCAACGAATGAGGGGTAATTTAATAAAAATTAAAGACGAAATCAGGTTGGTTAAAAACGTTAAAAATAGAAGACTAAGATCAAAGTTGGCCAAAAACTTGAAACAGGTTTATCTGGATCAAATAAAGATTATAGGACGATACTCACAGCGAATTTTAAGAAGACAAGAAAAAGTTCTTGAAAAATCGATGATTGGGATGAGTTATATAAATCTTGAAATAATTAAAAAGTTAAAGCGCAAGTTCTTTGCCAAAGAAGATCATTCAAAAAAAATAGGAAATATTAAAAATTTAAAAAGAGACTCGGGGCAATACCTTTGGGACTTTAATGGCGAATTCTGGGCCGATGAACTCGGTGATTATGTTTTTTCATTAAAAAGCTCATGTGGATAGGTAAGGTTTAAATGTATAAAGTAGTTATTATAATTTTATTGGGGTTATCATCTTTTTCAGCAATGGCAAAAGACAGGTCCTCTTATTTACTTGAACTTATTGATAGTGAGCTTTATGAGGTAAAAAGACTAAACAAGCAAATTGGAGCACGCGATCCTGAATTACTGTTAAGAATGGCAGAGTTATATTTAGAAAGAGCTAGAGTTTTAAAAGAAGTTGAAAACAAAAAGTTTTTGTCTTTATCCGCTAAAAGGCGGAGAAGAATTAATAAGAAGAAGTTTTTTTCAAAATCGAATTCATATTTCACTAAAGCACAAAAAGTATCTTATTTTATACTTAAAAAGTTCAAACGATTTAAACAAAAATCGGAAGTATTTTATATATTAGGTTTTAATGCAAAAGAGTTCAAAAAACATAAAAAAGCAAAGAATCTTTTCAATAAGTCATATCGTTCTTCTCGAAGTGCACAGTCAAAAGAGAAGTCAGCAATTGCTTTAGCCGAAATATACTACAATGAAAAAAAGTTTTCAAAGGCAATAAGTTATTATCAAGTTGCTTTGAAAAATGAAGATAGTAAGTGGTGGACTAAAGATGCGCATAATCTTGCTTGGTGCTTTTTTAGAGAAAAACAAACAAAAAGAGCAATTTCTTTAATGAAAAAAGTTATTAGGTATTCGTCGAAAGGAGCATATTTAGATTTGGGGCAATCGGCGAAAAAAGACTTGGCAAGATTTTATGCTGAAAGTGACGACGTTGATGAGGCAATAAGATTTTTAAATAATGGGGAAAGTTATGCAGGAATCATTTCTCTTGCAAAGAACTTAATTGACCAAGGGAAAAAAACAAAGGCCATTAAAGTTTTAGAAGATATTATTGATAAAGACTTTTCGAAAAAATCGGAATTTAGGAATGCCAGTGAGACATTAATAAACTTATACGCTGATTATTTGAAATTTGAAAAACTTGAAAAACTTTCAAAACGTCTGATTGATAATCAGTTATATGACAAAGAATTACTTGTATTTAACTTGAAAAAGTCACGCTCTATTCTTCAAAAGAAAATTGTTTCAGATAGGTACTCAACTAAGAAAAGTTACATTAAAAAGCTTGCTGGAATTAATTTTAATCTTGGTGTGTTGCTTGTCCGAATTAGCCCTAAGGAAGCTGCTTCAGTTAACTTTTACAATGCAGAGGCATTCTTTGCATCTAGTGAGTATGAAGAATCTTTCAGAGAGTATCAAAAGGCATATGGAAATAAAAAAAATAAGAAATACCTCGATGGCATGATGGCCTGCTTGGCAAAAATCGACGATAAATCTGACTTTTATAAAAAAGAGGCCCCGTCAGTTTTTGAAAAATTTATTTTAAAAGAAAAAAGCAAGAAAAGAAAAAAACCCGTCCTGAGCAGATTATTTCAGCTTTATTTAATTAATAATATTACTAAGGCTGAAAATGTTTTAACTTCCTATAATAAATTTTATAAAAAAGATAAAAATACAATTGAGGCGATGCTTGCAAGGATTTTAGATCACTCTGATATTAAGTCAGATGAGAGACGGTTTCTTGGTTATGTAAAAAGAATTAATCAAGGCGAGTTTAGAGTTTCAAAAAAAGTAGCAAACAAAATCAAGCTAAATGCGCTGAGTATTCAGTTTAAAGATGTTGAAAAAAACAATACGAGAGGATCTCAATTAAAAGCTTTGAGAGGTTACTATCAAATCTTTAATGATCAGATAAGTAGTCGAGATGCAAAAAAGAACGCTGCGTATAATATGGCCGTGCTGTATCAAAAAATTGGATATGCAGATAAATCATATTATTGGGCAAATGTAGCACTTAACTTAATGAGTACAAAGGATGTTAATCAATTCTTCCCATCATTTAAATTATTTTACCAAGAACTTTTTGATCGATTTCGTCAAAAAGAAGCATTTAAACTTATATTGAAGGTAAATAACAAATTATGTTCTCTTGAGGGAGATTCTAGAAAAGATGTCGTTTCGGATTACCTCTTATTAAGTTATGCTGCATCAACTTTGAAAAGAAGTGATGCAAATAAAATATGCCTTAAAGACGATCAAAATATTAAACTCTTTGATGAACTTTATTTTTCGAGAATGATCAATATTAAATATCATAAAACGGCTCTTAGCTTTTTGAGTTTGAGAAATATAAAGAATGTGTCAGAGGATGATTTGATTCGGCTTATTGAAGGACTGAAAAAAAAGAAGACTAGTCTTACTAGATTGAAATCTCTAGTCAATAAGACCTCTGGGTTTAGAGCAGCAAAGGCTGCAGTTAGTACTTTACTTAATATGCTAAAGATTAAAAAAATTGAAAAAAATATTTTTAAAAGATCTCTTTCGTTTCCAGAAAAAAGGTTTAATTCTAGACTTAAATATAAGTTTGATGAATTAAATAAAATCACGAAAAAAACAATGGATACAATTAAGCTTGGTAGTTCTTTGTATGTTGCTGAGTTGTATTTAAATCTCTCTACGGTGTACTCAAAGTTAGAGAAAGAAATATCAAGCTTTTCTCCTAACAAAAAAAGCGCTGAGTACGTAAAATCCTTTAAAGCCTCAATGGTTAAAGTCTCTTCACCTTTACGTTTGGAGGCGAAGAAGTTACTTAACGAGGGGCGGGCCCTTGTTGAAGAAAAAAAGCTCCTTTCAAAAATGGGCGCGACACTACTGAGTGGAAACTCTGAAGGCTTAATTATCGAATTTGATTTAGAGAGTTTAGTGACTCCATCGGAAAAGGAGTTCTAGTGAAAGTATTAATAATCATCTCTTTTTTAGCTCTTAATTTTTCATGCTCTACTTCAGAAGAAAAGAAGATTGAATTTTCAGGTAAAGGGCCAAGCTCTATTGATTTATATTCAGAAAAGAAATTAGATGAGCTTTCGGAATCCGACTTTTCTCTTGATCCTAGGTATAAATACCAAAATGAAAATTTTTCCAAAAAAGGAATGAGCTTTATTCAATCAGAGTCAATGTTAAGACTGGATTATGAAGACTTTAAACAGGTTTCGAGTGTCTCAGGGCCTTTGACAAAAAGTCTCAGAGAATGTGTGGCGGGGAACAAAGTTAAGGCATATAAGTACTTTGACTACCTGTATAAATATTATGCTAAAAAAAGTAGTTATTGGATCTATAGAGGAAATTGTAGTTTTTTTCAGGGTGAATTTGAAAGGTCGATTAGGTTTTACTTAAAGGCTAAAGAGTTAGGTGCCTCTAGCTCATTGATAAATAACAACCTGGCCGTTGTGTACTTGAAAAGGGGTAGTATCCTCAAGGCAAAAAAGTTGCTTTTCGGTCAGCGAGATAACTCTACAAAATCAAATTCTATTCTTTTTAACAAGGCATTGATTCTTAGTAGTTTTGGCTTTTTTAAGAAATCTCAAGATATCTTATCCAAGATTATAGAGAGAAACTATTCGGATAATGATGTGCTTTTTCTTGCGGGAAAAAATTATCTCAATTTGGGAGATAGTGCATCCTCTTTAAGTTTCCTGAATAGAATTGATCGTAATCGTCTTAGCAGTTTTGATTTTGGATTCTTAATGTCTAGGGCCCTTTTTGAAAATCATCAAATTTCTAAAGCAAATATTATTTTGAGCCGGGTTAAAATTGTTAATGAGAGACAGAGAAGTCAGGTTAAAAAATTACGGAATAAATATATAAAAGGAAAATTATGAAAGTCTTAATTTTAGGATTGATTTTGTTTTCGTCAATAAATAGTTTTTCTAAAAATAAGAAAAAAGAAAATATTATTTATAAATATAAAAAATATGAAAAGTTTAATTTAGAAGATATCTCCGTAGATGGTGAAACTGGTGTGCCAGGAGATATAAGTTTAATAAATAGATATCAACGTAAGTTTAAAAATAAATTACCCTACCGAAGGAATTTTAGACCTGAAATTGTATTCGGTGTTGAGCGCTTAAAGTAGGTTTGTATGGAAGAAATATCAAAAGAACAAAATAGATATGAGCTTGTTTCAGAGGATCTGAGAAAAAGTTTTCCTATTTCAAAGAAGAGAATATTGATTGGAAGTACTGAGGCTTGCGACATCCTAATAAGTCACTCCTCTGTTTCTACTATTCATGCCGTTCTTGAAAAGAAAAAAGGACAAATAAAAATTTATGATATGGATTCTGAAAACGGAACTATTGTTAATGGCAAGCGCGTTAATGTTGCAACAGTCGGTGTTGGTGATTTAATTGTTTTTGGTGATTATGGTGTAAAGCTTGATGTATGTTCTAGTGTTCCTCCTGTTTTTAATATTGAAGATAATTTAGAAATACCGGGCCCTTTAGAAGTTGCAGCACCTCCAGTTTTTTCAAAGCGTATTTCTAAACAAGAAAATAATGCTCCAGGTAAAGGATCATATGATGTAGAAGAATATCCCTTAAGTAAGCTTAAGAATGCGGAATTTAGCCGATATATTTTTGAAGATGCTGATGAGGTGAAAAACATACTTCACTTCGATAACTATCAAGAGGCTGTAGAGTTTATTATTTTAAAAAAAGAAGAGATCATCTCAATTGAATATAGAGCACTAGAAAAAAATCCTATTTTCTTTAAAGGAAGTGGTTCGTCACGAGACAGTGTTGAGTTTGCTTATTTGGGAAAAGATCAAAAAATTATGGCCATCAATTCGGGTGAGGGTGTTTGTGATTTGGTCACACTTGAAGGTTTTAATCTAACATCTATTTCTGATAATGACTTAGGAGAGGGTCAAACAATTACGGCCTTAGAAAAGGATGCTATATATTGTCTGAAACATGATGATATAAGGATTTTTGTCAGAAGGACTCTTGCTCCCCCATTAGTTTTAACTGAGAGCTTTTTAAAAAATGATCCATTGCTCTGGAAGTATTTAGGAGCAGTGATTGGTTGTGTGCTTCTTTTTCTTTTTGTCGTAGGTATTTTTGAAGTTGATAAAGAGGAACTTGAAAAAAAGAATCCTCAGCGGCTGGCCAGTATTTTATATAAAAAGCCAGTTCTTTCCACAAGTGTTGCAAAAACAAAGAATAAATCAAAAAAAATTATTCAAAAAAGTAAATCAGCGAAACCTTCATCTAAAAAACAAAAAACGGTTGTAAAGAAAAAGAGTAAGGCGAATGTTGTTCAAAAAAGAACTAAACAAAGACAAGCTCCACCAAAAAAAGCTGTTGCAAAGAGACCTAAACCTTCACCAGTAAAGTCCAAAGGGAAAGTAGATACTTACAAGTCGGTTGACTTCTCTTCTTCAATTTCTTCTTTGCAAAGTAGGGGTGGGGTTCAAAATACGAAGTTCACAAAAACTGATGTGTCCGATAGTTATGAAAAAGTTAGTGGGAAGGTTAGTCCTGGTGCGGCGAAGTTAGCGGATGTTGTTGGTGATAGTGAAAGTAAAATCTCCGATTCAGCAGGAGATTTATCCTCCTCAGGATCCCTAAATGAATTCAGTGAAGGGAAGTCAGTTGCAGTAGCAGGTATCCCCTCAAGAACTGTTGTATTAGGAGGAATGGATCCAGACACGATTAGAAAAATCCTAATGGATCATCTTCCACAATTTCGGTTTTGTTACCAAAAGGAACTAGACAGGTCTAAAAATGAGTTTTCCGGTAGGGTTGAATTAAACTTTATAATTGGAGCCAGTGGTCATGTGACAAAAGCTGGAGTTTTGAATGCATCGGTGCCAGGGAAAGTACGAGCCTGTGTTGTCAATGTATTGAAAGGGATTCCGTTTCCTGAGCCTCGCGGAGGTGGTGTCGTGGAAGTAACACAACCGATGAACTTCTACTCTAACGTACGATAATAGTATTGCATTAGATCAAAAAAGTTATCTAATTTCGGGAAGGGGGTTTTTATCGCACAAAGCGATAGAAATTTTAGAGTATTTTGCTGTAGAAAATTTGCAGTAAAATACTTTGGAAAAATATATTATGTATATTTACTCAGTACTTGAAACTACGAATTTGTACTTTTGAAAACCAGCATCAGCACACGTACCTAGGATTTTTTTAACATAAGAATATTTTAAGCCTTTATCAACAACAAGGTTTACAATTCCGCTAAATTTTTTGGCACCTTTTGCTGTTTTTTCAACCTGCTTATAAAGAGATCTTTTTTTCCTTAATTCGTTAAACAAAGAAATTATTCTTGTGCCACCTTGATCATAAATTACTCTATTACCGGGCTTAGTTAAATCTAAAACCACTTGATCATCTACCCAAATCTTTGAGTCACTTACTTGAACGATGACTCCTGGGGTATTTAATTGTTTTGTTTGAGAGAACGGGAGCTTTATTCCTTTGGGTACATTTAAAATGACACCAGAGCTATTATAACTCTTTAAAAGAAAGACAAGTAAGATGACTAAGATATCCAATAGAGACGTTATATCAACATCTAGAGCTTCAGGCCTTTTTCGTCGAATTCTTTTTCTAATTGACTTGTATTTCATGCTTAACTCTTTATGTTTCCAAATATGATGTCATCAAATAGTTCTTTTATCCTTATATCAAGACCTGATTTATCTTTGCGGTATAGGGCCTCGTCCATTTTCCTAAGAATAATTACTTCATCCATAATCTTAACGATTGTTTCGTAGTCCACACTGTTGGTTGGCTCGAAAATAATTGTTCTTTCATATAGGTTTTTTTTCTTAATATTTACGAGAGACTGATGAAGAGCACTTAAGTCATAGTTCGGCCCTGACTTGCGGAAGCTTTTGACGACTCTTCCATTTAATCCCTTTTTAAGAGTTAAAGTGTTCGGAGTAATTCTCAACGTCAGATTTAAAGGAATTTTTTTTGGAGGAGGACTATTTGATACGATGGGCACGTTTGAGTTAATTTCAAATAAGTTCACAAAATCAGCAGAGAATAAAAGAAAGAAGATGAATATAAAAACGGCGTCCAATATCGGAATTAGATTTGGACGCTGGAATTTATACTTAAAGTTTTTTCGGCTTGGTTTTCGAAGCATATTTTCTCTTTTTTAGTCAGATGACTTAACTCCTAAAAGGTCAATTAGCTTTACAGAGTATTCATCAATCGAGTTAATAATTTTTTCAGCTTTTGCAGTAAGAATAGAGTGAAGAATCATGATACTAATTGCAGAACATAAACCTAGAAAGGTTGTGTTCATCGCTTTGGCAATCCCGTTTGCGAGCATCTCAGCTTTTTGTGTTGGGTCAGCGGCAGCAACAGCAGCAAAGGATGAAATAAGACCTTGTATGGTCCCAAGTAATCCAAAAAGAGTAGAAACATTTGCAATTAATTGTAGGTAGTTCAACCTCGATTCGACTTTTGGAATCACTTCTAAAGTCGTAGCATCAACAGCGTTTTGAATTTGTTCTGTTGATTGCTTGGATCTTTTAAGACCACTCTTTAAAACTTTTGGAAGAGCTGCGACCGTTCCTGAACATACTCGAATGGCACCTTGAATATCATTCGATAGTACGTAACGTTGTATTTCATTCATAAATGATGCGCCATTAACATCAAGCTTTTTTAGTTTAGAAAATCTCTCGAGACAAATGGCAAGACCTACACCCCACACAAGTAGAATGATCCCCATAAACAGGCCACCCTGCTCAAAGAAATTTACTATTTGATTAAGCATGCCACTCGCTGTCAGTGCTTCTGTTTGGTTGACTAGAGATTCGTTCATGGAATTTGACTCCTAATGAAAAGTAAAACGATCTCTTATATTTTAAGGTATTTACAGAATTTTGCTCAGTGGAATAATCTTGGGAAAGTATTGCCTGATTAGTAATTTTCAGGGAACAGGTTTCTTTCAATACCTTCAATAAATAAATGAATAAACTTGATATGTATTTCTTGAATGCGGTCAGTGGACTTAGTAAATGGAACGATTAATGGAAAATCCACGTGGTCTTTAAGGATGCCACCACCTTTTCCCAAAAGTCCGATAACTTTCATCTTCTTTTCTTTGGCAACTTTGACGGCCTCAATAATATTTGGACTGTTTCCTGATGTGGAAATGGCCAAGAGAACGTCACCTTCATTGCCCCATCCTTGAAGATGCCTGGAGAAGACGTGTTCATAACCATAGTCGTTTCCAACACAAGTAAGGTGAGAGGGGTCAGAAATAGACATGGCACCTAGGCTAGGGCGATCCTTTCTGAATCTTCCGGTAAGCTCTTCAGCAAAATGCATGCTGTCACACATGGAGCCACCATTACCACAACTAAAAACTCGGCCATTTTTTTTGTAGCAATTACTAAGACACTCAATGGATTCTTTTATTTGTTCTAAAAGGTCTTTATTACTTAAAACAGCTTCAATTGTTTTACTTGCTTCAGAGAAACCGTTTTGAATAAAGTTTTCCATTGAGTATTCCTAGTGAATAAATTTTGTTTAAGAAAGTTCTTCTAAAGATTTTTTAATTTCATCTTTTGGTTGAACGCCAACTAGAGTTTTGGCGGCTTCACCATTTTTGAAGAATATCAATGTAGGGATTCCTCTTACGCCATACTTTTGAGCAAGGTCACCGTTTTCGTCTACATTTACCTTGAAGATGTTCGCGTTTTCACCAAGGTCAGAAGCAACTTCATCAATCACTGGTAGTAATGTTTTACAAGGCCCACACCATTCAGCCCAAAAATCGACTAATACAGGCTTGTCTGATTTTAATACTTTTTCTTCAAACTCTGACTGAGATAAAGGGGATACCGTACTCATAATTTTCTCCAATTTTTTTATTTAAAGGCTAAGCTACCTTACACCTAACAGTGCTTTTTTAACACTGTCGAGACTAAGTTTTTTCTTATATCAGGTCTATTTAATGTACAATGAAAATATGAACAGGAGTTATTTACTAAAAAGATCTAGGAAAATTAGCCTTTTAGCCAGGTTATTTGCCAAGGCGATTGATCTTTTTATTGTACTGATTTTGTCTATCTTACTTTACCCTGTTGGAATTATTGCAGGTGTTATTTACTTATCCCTCAGTGACTCTCTGCAAAACGGGCAAAGTGTAGGAAAAAAAGTCATTGGATTCTGTGTGGTGTCTTTAGAAGACGGAACAAAGTGCTCTTATAAACAATCTGTTGTTAGAAATATTACCTTGAGTTTACCCATTATTATTGCAGTTATTCCTTTTTGGGGTTGGGCCCTATCCATTCTAATGGCCATTCCAATTATGGGTTTTGAAATTTATTTAATGTCTAGGTTGGACTCTGCTCACCGACTTGGTGATGTTATGGCCGATACAACTATAGTTAATCAGTTGTCTGACAAAGAGAAAGCTGATTCAAAGAATAAGTCAGCGTGGTTTGTTTCAAACCCTGAGATAAACAATTAACCAGGACAACTCAAATCTCGGGTGTTAAGTTTTTCCAAAAATATTTTGGGGAATTATATGAAAAGACTTATTGTCGTAGATATCAGTAGTTTTATTTTTCGTGCTTTTTATGCAATCAGGCACTTGTCTTCTCCAGAAGGTGTCCCTGTTAATGCTGTGCACGGAGTTTGGAACATGATGTTCAAGCTTTTGTCACAATATAATCCATCTCACATTGTGATTGCGAGAGATACGGGGAAGCCCACTTTCAGACATAAAATGTACGATCAATATAAAGCCAACAGGACGGAGGTACCTGAGGAGTTGATTCCCCAGTTTCCACTAATTACCCAGCTTGTTGAAAAGATGAATCTCTCTAATATAGCGATGGAAGGTTATGAGGCTGACGATATTATTGGCTCTGTTTGTGTTCAGTGGGAAAATGAGTTTGATGAAATTTTGATTGCAAGCGGTGATAAAGACCTTATGCAGTTTGTTAGTGAAAAGGTAAAAGTTCTAGATACAATGAAAGATAAAATCTTTGATCGCCAGGGTGTTTTTGAAAAGATGGGTGTCTGGCCGGAGCAAATTGTAGATTACCTTTCAATGGTTGGTGATAGTTCCGATAATATCCCAGGTATGAAGGGTATTGGTGCAAAGGGCGCAGCGAAGCTTTTAGCCGAATATGATAATTTAGATAACATCAAAAAAAATGAAGGTGCTTTAAAAAACAAAAGAGTGGTCAATGCATTTAAAGATTACTTCGAGGAAGGAAAACTAAGTAAAGATTTAGTAAAAATAGTTCAAGACTTAGACTTGGGAATTGATGTTTCTGAGTCGGAAAATAGTTTCTCACCATCATCTGAATTAGTAACCTTCTTTGAAAGCCTTGGCTTTAAGTCAGCAGTTAAAAAATTAAAAGAAGTTGAGTTTGGTGTATTTCAAGCTCAACAAAATGAGGAAGAAGGAAGTTTTGGTGTTATCAATTCGGGCCCTATATTGCCTGAAACTAAAACGATTGAGGTTAAATCAGCTTCGGATTTTTCGATGATTGAAAAATTAGCGATAGAAAAAAAATTTCTTTCTCTTTATACAAATTTTTCATCTACGAATATTAATTCTCGTAAACTGCTAGGACTAGAAGTAAATTTTGGAAATCAGGATGTTTATAGCTTAACGCACGCAAATCTCGGAGATGATTTAATTAAATTTTTCACTAAGATAATAGAATTGTCTGAGTCAGAAAACATAACTGTGTTTACTGAGCATGCTAAAAGAGACGTGGGGCTTTTAGGAAAGAAAGAAGTAAATACTAAAAATATAATTGATGTTATTCAACTTTCCTACCTAGTTAATCAAGATGTGCGTGCTGATTTTATTAAGTTAACGAAAAATATATTAGACATTGATATTGAAAAAGAAATACCTGGAGAGATGGATCTAGGGCAAAATGCACTTCGATCGTGGTGCCTTTTTAAGTTAGGCGAAGAACTTCTCGCAGAGGCATCAAATAAAAACGTTCTCAATATTTATAAAAAAATTGATGGCCCATTATTTTTAGTTTTAGCAAAAATGGAGTCGCAAGGAGTGCCTCTAAACACAAAGTATCTCAAAAAATTAGAGATGCAGTTCTCTGAGGAATTGTCAGGTATTGAAAGTAGAATTCGTGAAGCTTCTGGAGATGAGGAGGTTAACCTTCGTAGTTCAAAGCAAGTAGGTGTTTTGTTATTTGATAAGCTAGGGCTTCCCGCAAAAAAGAAAACAAAGACAGGCTTTAGTACTGACTCTGAAGTTTTAGAGGATTTAGCAGGAATGAATACCAGCGATATACCGGGATTAATTTTAAAATATCGGGAGCTTGATAAATTACTTTCAACATATGTCAAAGCTTTGCCGGAGCTAGTAGATGCTGAAACCAAAAGAATTCATACAAATTTTTCTCAGCATACAGCGGCCACAGGTCGACTTGCCTCAAGTAATCCAAACCTTCAAAATATTCCGATACGTTCAGAAAATGGAAAACTAATTAGAAAAGCATTTATAACGACACCTGGGAATCTGTTATTAACTGCGGACTACTCCCAGGTAGAGTTAAGACTTTTGGCACACTTTTCAAACGACCAAACAATGGTTACAGCATTTAATAACAATGTAGACATTCACGCTCAAACAGCTGCAGAGGTGACCGGCTCACCAGTGGATAAAATCTCTTCTAGCGAGCGATCAAAAGCCAAAGCGGTAAATTTTGGCTTGATGTATGGACAGTCTTCTTTTGGTTTATCAAAAGCATTAAAAATTTCAAGGTCGGAAGCAAAAGAATATATAACAAATTACTTTAGACGGTTTTCAAAGGTTAAGTCTTATCTTGATGAGTTAAAAGAAATTGCAGAGGATAAAGGCTATTCTGAAACTTACCATGGAAGAAAAAGATTTCTTCCTGATATTAAATCAAATAACAGAACGATTAAATCACAAGCGGAACGTGTTGCAGTAAATAGTCCCATTCAAGGGACAGCTGCAGACATAATAAAGTTAGCGATGATTAATATAGATAAAAAAATCATTGAGAAAAACCTCAATTCAAAAATGCTTATTCAGGTACACGATGAATTAATTTTTGACGTTCCAGAAAATGAATTTGAGATGATGAAAACTCTTGTGAGAGAGGAAATGGAAAATGTAGTAAAGCTTCGAATTCCGCTTACTGTCGATGTAGGTTTTGGTGTTAATTGGTTTGATATAAAGTAATTTATTTAGCAACGCTTTTTGTCTCAGTTATTACATAACCGAACTTTTTGACAACATCATCGGCAGTAATAATACCAATTATTTCTTTGTCGTCGAGTCTTGATACAACGGGAAGCCTACTTACGTGAAATTTATCCAACAGGTGAAGCGCCATGAAAAGTGATTGGTCTGGATAAATTCGTATAACCTTTTTCATACAGAGCTCGCCAATTGTTTTACTTTTCTTGTCTTCAGATGTGGAGGCAGAAAATATTTCGCTAGTTGAAATCATCCCTAAAAGTTTATTTCTTTTTGTTACAGGAAAACCTGATATTTTATTCTTTGGTAATTTTTCAACAATGTCTGAAACAATATCATCACAGTTTAGGGCCCTTACGTCTGTTACCATAGCGTCTTCAACGTGAAGAGAGTCTAAGACCTCTTGATCATTTTTACTCGGTAAATGTATTCCATCCTGTTCTGAAATATTTTCATAAATTGAACCTTCATGAATTTTTTCAGCAATAAAATAAGCAACAATATTTGCAATCATTAAAGGTAATACAATGTTGTAATCACGAGTTAGCTCAAAAACCATAAGAATAGATGTTATAGGTGCACGAATAACTGCGGCAAAGTAAGCACCCATTCCAACCAGGGCAAAGGCTCCTACGTTTGGAGCAATTTCAGGAAAAATCATTTGAGCAAGTGCCCCAACAAGTCCTCCGAGAGTTGCGCCCATCAAAAGTGTCGGCATAAAAAGGCCTCCACTGACACCACACCCATAACATATTGTTGTTGCTATAAACTTAAAGCCAAAGATTAAAAGAAGAATTTTCCAATCGAGAATTATTGATTGAATCGCCTCCGTTATTGAGTGGTGGCCATCGCCGATTGCCTGGGGCGCGATGTGGCTTATTCCCGCAATGGCAAAAAACGTACACATGATAAGCGTTAATCGATGTCCCCTGAGAAGGTGTAAGCTCTTTTTTCTATACCAAGTCACAGACTTAACCCAAAGTACGCCTAAGAACCCCGCTAGAACCCCTGTAACAATATAAAATATAATTTCGTTTGGATCGTTAAGTTTATAGTGCAATTGGGTGAGATAAGATGAGTCTCCAAGAAATGATTGAGCAACGACTGATGCGGCAACTGAGCTGATAATAATGGAGCCTAGCATCTTTGCGTTTAAGTCCCCTACGACCTCTTCAAGTGTAAAAACAACAGCAGCAATAGGAGTGTTAAAGGCTGCTGAAATTCCTCCAGCTGTCCCAACGGCAACTAAGGCTTTTACACGTTTTTTGGAAAGGTGAAAAAATCGGCCGAGTGATGATCCGATACCCGCAGAAATAGCTGCAGTGGGTCCCTCTCTTCCAAGTGAAAAGCCTGACGCAAGGCTAAGGATAGAAGTAATCAATTTTGCGACAGTGTCTTTAATTCCTAGATGACCATGAAAAACTGCAAGTGAGATACGAACGCCCGGAATCCCTGACCCTTCCGTTTTTGGAAACTTTCTCGTTGTAAGGTAGCCAGATATTAGTATTGAAATCCCTCCAAATAATATAGCAGATCCTGAAAATGAGGTATTTGTGCCTAGCGCAATTTTTATTTTCTTCACTGAGTAATAAAAAGCAACAGCGAGTAAAGCGGATAAAACCCCAGTAACCAGGGTTAAGGCAAAATAAGCTCTCTCTTCTGAGTTCGAAGATTCTAATGTTTTTTGAACGACAAGCTGTCTTAAGTTTTTGATTTTATTGAGAAACATGCTTTCTTTTATGGTGAAGTTTAATAGTGAAACAAAATATTTCCTTTTTTATATTAACGCAATTAGCGTGAAAAAATTCTATTAATATTTTATTTTTGAAACCTTGACACTCATGCTCCCGATATTAAATTATTCTCAGTAAATAAATTGATCAAAAAGCCCTGTTTTGGGCAATAATTATAGGAGGATCATATGCAAGTAAAACCACTTTCTGACAGAGTTCTAGTTGAGAGATTAGAAGAGGAAAGAAAAACAGCTGCGGGAATCATTATTCCAGATAGTAACACGGAGAAACCATCTGAAGGAAAGATTGTTTCAGTGGGGCCAGGAAGAACGCTAGATAACGGATCTACTCAAGCGCTTCAAGTAAAAGAGGGAGATAAAATTCTTTTTGGTAAGTATGCTGGTACAGAAGTAAAAGTTGAAGGTATTGATTACCTAATTATGAGAGAAGACGATATCCTAGGTGTTTTACAATAATTCAAAATTAAAAGGAGCTTAAAATGGCTAAAGAACTAAAATATTCAGAAGATGCAAGGCACTTAATCCTCGAAGGTGTTAACGCAATGGCAAATGCTGTTCGTGTTACTCTTGGACCTAAGGGAAGAAACGTAGTTATTCAAAAATCTTTTGGTGCACCACACATCACAAAAGACGGTGTGTCCGTGGCTAAAGAGATTGAACTTGAAGATAATTTTCAAAATATGGGCGCTCAAATGGTTAAAGAAGTTGCTCAAAAAACCAATGAAGATGCAGGGGATGGAACAACTACTGCAACTGTATTAGCTCAAGCTATTTATAGAGAAGGAGCAAAGCTTGTTACGGCAGGACACAACCCAATGGAGCTTAAAAAAGGAATTGATCACGCGGTAGCGACTTTAACTTCTGAGCTTCAAAAAATGACAAAAACAATTAAGACTTCTGAAGAAATTGCTCAGGTCGGTACGATCTCAGGAAATAACGACAAAGAAATTGGCGAGTTACTTTCTGAAGCAATGGAAAAAGTTGGTAACAACGGTGTTATCACAATTGAGGAATCAAAAACTGCTGAAACAACTCTAGACGTTGTTGAAGGGATGCAATTTGATAGAGGTTACTTATCTCCATACTTCGTAACGAACACAGAAAAAATGGAAGTAGCTTTTGACGCTCCAAATATTTTAATCACAGACAAGAAGATTTCTTCAATGAAAGAGCTTCTTCCGATTCTCGAAAAAGCAGTACAAACTGGGAAGCCACTACTAATTTTAGCTGAAGATGTTGAAGGTGAGGCACTAACGACTCTTGTTGTTAACAAGCTTAGAGGTTCTCTAAATGTTGCAGCTGTTAAAGCTCCTGGTTTTGGAGACAGAAGAAAAGAGATGTTAAAAGACATTGCAACTCTAACTGGTGGAACAGTAATTTCTGAAGAGCTAGGAATGAGTCTTGAAGCTGCAGAGCTTGAGCATTTAGGAACAGCGAAGAGAGTATCTATAGATAAAGAAAACACAACTATTGTTGATGGTGCTGGAGAGAAAACAGCTGTTGATGCAAGAGTTGGTCAAATTAAAGCTCAAATAGAAGAGACTACTTCTGATTATGACAAAGAGAAGCTTCAAGAAAGACTTGCTAAGCTTGCTGGTGGTGTTGCTGTTATCAACGTTGGCGCTCCAACAGAAACTGAAATGAAAGAGAAAAAAGATAGAGTAGAAGACGCTTTAAATGCAACGAGAGCAGCAGTTGAAGAGGGTATTGTTGTTGGCGGTGGATCAGCACTTCTTCATGCTTCAAAGGCGTTAGAGACTTTAGCTGGTTCAAACGATGAGCAAACTTTTGGTATCAAAATTATTAGAAGAGCTGTTCAAGAGCCTCTAAGACAAATTTCTCACAATGCAGGCGTTGAAGGTTCTGTTGTTGTAAATGAAGTTTACGGAACAAAGAAAATAACTCACGGTTATAACGCTAGAGAAAACAGATATGAAGATCTCGTTGCAGCTGGAATCATCGACCCGACTAAAGTAGTTAGATCAGCACTTCAAAATGCTGCTTCAGTTTCAGGGTTAATGTTAACGACTGAAACAATGATTGCAGACCTTCCAAAAGAAGAGGGAGCAGGCGCTCCGGCTATGCCAGGAGGCATGGGCGGAATGGGCGGAATGCCTGGAATGATGTAATTTCATCATCACAAATCTTTTTCGTTCTATGGGGGAGCTTATTGCTCCCCTTTTTTCTGGAAAATATTTCCTATTTATTTCGAGTTTGATTTTTTTTTCCTAAAAATCCGATAACTAATAGTGAAAGAAAAAATATTATACATTTTTGATTACAATCTCGAGGAGAGCTTTAAAATTACGCTCTCAATTCATTTGAAATCGCATGGATTTATACTTGTCCCGGTTCCACGACTTAATATGGATTACTTCTCAGAAAAAGGTCAAAAAACTATAATTTGTGTTTGTAATTCCATGCGTTCAATTAGAGAAATTCGAGATTTGAAAAAAAGGTATTTTAAATATGCTCTACTGAATAAAAAAATTAACCTCATAGAATTCAGTTTTAATTTTAGAAAGGATTCCATTTGGGGGCAGATGCGTAATTATCATTGCTATAGTTTACCAGTGGATTATATGAAAATGAGCGAGCAAATTTCTAAGTCGTACCATGAGTTTTTGAAACTTAATTCAAAATGGCCTGGGGGAAGAAGGTCAAAACTATCAATGAAAAATTTAACCTGAAAGGTTTTGTATGCTTGATAAAAATATTTTAGGAGTCATTAAAGACGATATGAATGAACTTGTACATCGTCTTAACTTCCATCAGGAAGGGTATTTAAAAGTCTTCTCGCTGGAAAGAACAAGGAAGCACTTTGATGATATTTTTTTCTCAAGATATAAAACAATTACTGGCTCTGACCTGGCCACCTTGCCTGATGAATGTCTTCAAGTAGTGAGCCGATTTTATCATGAGGTAATAGATCTTTATTTTTATTTCAAGATGACGGAAGATATGCCAAGTGCTGTGTCAAATAAACTTTCAGTCTCACTTCGGATTATAAATGATCTTCATACAGAGTTTATTGATTCGATCATAAAAGGGGATAATTTCACTTCGCTAGAGGTTGAAGATAGAGAACTCTCGAATATAATAATTCCCGAAAATAATAATGAGAAATTATTTAAAGAGGATGAAGAACTACTAGATGTCAGCGAGGATGATTCTTCAGGTGATGAAAATGAAACAATCACTATTGATGAGCTTGAGGAGAATGATCCACCTCCATTTGTTAAGTGACCAAAATAGTGAAATAATCTATTAATGATTTCTCGTTTATTAATCCTACTATCTATCATTTCCATAAATGCTCACAGCCTAGACTCTCGTAAAATAGAATTACTTAGGGGGAGAAAAAACTCAGATGGGGAAAAGATCTCTTGGGATAAAAAGTTTTCCTCTGACCAATATGTCTTCGGTAAAGACCCTGCGGACTCGTTGACCAAGTACATTAAATTTCTTCCAAAAAAGAAATTAAAGGTTTTAGACTTGGCCATGAGTGAGGGGCGGAATACCATTTTTATGGCAAAAAAAGGACATGATGTAACAGGAATAGATATATCCTCGGTAGCGATAAAAAAAGCCAATGCACTGGCCAAGGAAAATAATGTCAATTTCAAAGGTATAATATCTGACCTTACAAAATATGAATTTGGGAAGCATGAGTTTGACGTTATTCTTTGCTATTACTTTCTTGATAGGAACTTAATAACAAAAATAAAGAACTGGGTTAAGCCCGGAGGTTACATAATTTTTGAAAACTTCACAGTCAACGATCCAGTGGAGTCTAGGAAAAACAAAAAGTATTTACTTCTTGAAAATGAGCTAATCTCACTTTTTGAGGGGGAGAGGTTAATATATTTTCAAGAATTAATTCATACTAACAGAAGAGTTTCGTCGATAGTCATTCAAAAGAAATAAAATGCCTCCAAGAGAAAGTTTTTAGAACTTCTGGCAAAATATTTGAGATGGGGATACGTTTTTTTATTTTAATAATAATTTTTCCTACATTAGTTTCAGCTAGCCTAACTAAGTTTAAGGCAAGACTGTACTCTGTAAAAAAAGAAGTGAATTTATTGAAGTTTAGAGTTGATTTTCCAAACGCAAGGTTTTTGACTCCGGGAACAGAAGTTAAGTTTAGAACAAATCTAAGTTTGGGTTATTTTTGTGAAGGAGTGATTTTATCTAAATCAGTGAATCATATCCTTCTTAAGGTACCTCATATGGAAAATTGCTCTAGGTATCAAAACTTATCTCAGGGGATTAATGCTGATTTTATATCCGCGGATTTGGAAAAAAATATAATCTCTACTAGGGAACTTATAAAAGTATTGAATAAAAAGCGCATGGCAATATTTGGTAAGCTCAAGCGTGTAAAGAAAAGACTGACCTCATTTGTGGAGAGAGTAAGTGCGGCAAATACGAGGTACGATACTTTGCGTCATCGCCTTGAGACGGAGCGTCAAGAGGCTCTCCTGGCTTTGGAGTCAGAAAAAATAATGGATATTCAAAACTTCAAAAACTTCTCCAGTAAACTTGATGAGATTGACTTTAAGCTTGAAAAGTATCGAATTTATGACACCAACAGTGTCGATGAGAAGTGGAGTCTTGATTATTCCCGGCAAAATTAACGCTAAATTTCCATTTTTATTCATATTTTAGTATATGGTGTCTTAGAACTTTTAGTAATTTAATCGAGAAGGCACAGGAAAATGAAGTTTTTAACTATTGTATTATCTTTTCTAATCATCCACGCATCTTTTGCAAATACCTCTGAAAAGCTTGGTAACCCAAATGCTCCTAAAGATGGTACTTATAATTATCGTCTTGGAAGTTTTCCACCTACTATAAACCCCTTTACCTATACTGATGTTTACGCTGCGGAAGTACATTCCTACACTCTGGAGTCATTATGTGATCGAAATATTGAAACTTATGATTGGCAACCTAGATTGGCGAAAAGCTGGGTTGAGGCCAAGGACGGTAAGTCTATAACATTTACTTTAAGAGATGGTGTTAAGTGGCATGATGGGAAGGCCCTAACTGCAGAGGATATAAAATTTACCTTTGAGGCTATTACTGACAAAGATGATAAGTATAAGACCGCTCGACTTAAACCATACTACGAGAATATAAAATCGGTTGAAATCTTAGCACCTAATAAGGTTCAGTTTAATATAAAAACGGTTTACTTCGGTAACTTTTCAACTGCAGCAGGCATGTCTATTTTACCAAAACATATTTACTTAGACACATCGAAAAAAAATCTTAAAAAGCTGAACAAGTCTATAATTGGAACGGGGCCATATGTTCTTAAAAAATATAAACGGGGAAAAAAAATAGAACTAGTGAGAAATTCGAGCTGGTGGGGTAAGGATGACCCTATGTTTAAGCCGCTTTATAATTTCAAAAAAATTAGAATGAAGGTTTCAAAGGACGATAATCTAACTCTTACGCTTTTAGAAAAAGAAAAGTTGGACTTCATTGGTTTAACTGCTGAGCAATTTTTTAAAAAAACAGATGGAAAAAAGTGGGGGAAAGAAGTTTTCAAAAAGAAATATTCAAATAAATCTCCAAAGTCTTACGGATTCATTGGTATGAATCTAAAGAATAAATTGTTTGAAAATGTGAATGTTAGAAGAGCCCTTTATCACTTGTTAAACCGACCTTTAATGATTGAAAAGTTTTTGTTCGGCATGAGTGTTCCTGCTACGGGACCTTGGTACAGACAAAGTATTTATGCTGACCCCAACGTAAAGCCTTTTATATATGACCCCAAGAAAGCTTTAAGCCTTTTAAGAAAAGAAGGCTGGTCAGACTCTGATGGGGATATGATTTTGGATAAGAAAATTGACGGAAAGAAAGTGAACTTTTCTTTTACTCTTCTTGAGCCTAATAAAGACTTTGAAAAATATCTTACTATTTTTAAAGAGGATGCGAAAAAAGCAGGTATTGATATAAAAATTAAAATTGTAGAGTGGAATACCTTTATTAAGCTTTTAGATGAAAGAAATTTTGAAGCAGTTCGTCTTGGCTGGGGTGGAGGCGCCATTGATTATGATCCTAAGCAAATTTGGCATTCTGATTCGATTGCAGGGTCTGGTTCCAATTTTGTTAGTTACTCAAATAAAAGTGTTGATAAATTAATTGATCAAGCGAGAAAAACACTGAATCGTGATGAAAGAGTAAAGGTTTTAAGAAAAGTTTATAAGCAGATTGCTAGTGATGTTCCTTATCTCTTTTTATTTAATGCAGAATATAATTTTTACGGACACACAAGAAGAATGAAAGGTCCTAAGGATACATATACATTTGGAATTGGCACAGATTACTGGTGGGTAAGTAAGTAGCTATGAGAAATTATATTTTAAGAAGACTACTGATTATGATCCCAACTCTTCTCGGTGTGACAATGATTGTATTTACGATTATTAATCTCGCACCTGGAAGTCCGATAGAGCAAAAGCTTCAGGCGCTAAGATTTGGCGGCGCAAGTACAGGAGCACAATCTGTTAATAGCTCTTCTGCTACAGGAACTCAGGACGGTGGTGTTTCCATTGAGGTCGTTGAGGCGTTAAAAAAGCAATATGGCTTCGATAAACCGATGCACGTAAGATATTTAATTTGGCTCAAAAACTTAGCTAAATTTGATTTCGGAGAGTCATTTACTTACGAAGAACCTGCTTTAGATGTTATCAAGTCAAAGTTCCCAGTTTCTCTTCAATTTGGGATCGCGAACTTAATTTTAACTTATCTAGTATGTATTCTTCTTGGTGTTTATAAAGCCATTACTAACGGAACTCGATTTGATTTAACCTCAAGTGTCGTTCTTTTTGCAATGTACGCGATACCAGGATTCATGCTTGGTATTTTATTAATCCAGTTTTTTGCTTCAGGAAATTATTTTGAATGGTTTCCTGTTCAAGGGTTGATGAGTGATGACTACGATGATTTTACGACGATGGGAAAACTTTGGGATAGAATTCATCACTTTATACTCCCACTTACTTGTTACATGGTCGGTAGTTTCACGATGCTTACCATGCTGATGAAAAATTCTCTCTTAGAAGAAATTAAAAAGGATTACATTAGAACTGCAAGAGCAAAAGGTCTTTCAGAGAAGGTTGTTTACCTAAAGCATGCTCTTCGTAACGCCTTGATTCCCATTGTTACGGGAATAGGTGGTTTTTTAACAATATTTTTTGCAGGCTCCCTTTTGATTGAAGTAATTTTTAACCTCGATGGTATTGGGCAAATGAGTTATCAGGCTGTTCTTGAAAGAGATTACAACGTGATTATGGCCTCTGTTTTTATTCAGAGTTTTTTGATGCTAGTTGGTAATTTAATTAGCGACCTTGCTTATGTATTAGTTGATCCAAGGATAGACTTCTCATGATTGAAAAATATCTTATCTCCAATGAGCTTACGCTTAAGCGTTACCTTCGTTTTAAAAAGAGGAAACTTGCGGTTTGCTCTTTTTTTCTTATGGCCTTTTCAATAACCTTAACATTTATTGCGCCTTTGATATCAAACTCAAAACCTTTTTATATTAACTATAAAGGTGTGGGATATTTTCCTATTCTTAAAACTTATCACCCTAGAGAGCTTGGAATAAATGACTCTCTTATAATTGATTGGAAAAACTTAAATAAAGAAGAAATATCATCAGCAGTTTGGCCAATCATTAAGTGGGATCCATTTGAAAGTAACAAAGAGGTAGACTCCTACCCTTCTGCTCCAAGTGTAATAAATCTAATGGGGACAGATGACAGGGGACGAGACGTTCTTGCTAGGCTTTTATATGGCTTCAAATATTCTATTAGCTACGCTCTTTTAGTTTGGGTGATTACCTATATTATCGGTACTTTTATTGGTGGTTTAATGGGTTATTATGGTGGTAGGTTTGATTTTCTTTCTCAGAGAGCCGTTGAGATTTTAAGTACAGTTCCGCAATTTTTTCTTCTCATTATTTTAATTTCTATATTTGAGCCAAGTTTATTTTGGCTTGTTTTAATATCAAGCATTTTTGGCTGGATTCCTGTGAGTTATTATGTACGAGCAGAGTTTCTAAAAAACAGAAAAAGAGAGTTTGTTGAGGCGGCAAAGTCTTTGGGCGTAGGGGAATATAAAATTTTGTTCAAACATATTTTACCTAACTCTTTGACTCCACTTATTACATTCACCCCATTTGCCATTGCTGCAGGCATTTCAGGCCTTGCTAGTTTAGACTATCTTGGCTTTGGATTAGAAGTACCAACGCCGAGCTGGGGAGAGCTTTTATCCCAAGCTCAAAAAAATTACTCGATTGCACCTTGGCTTGCAATTTATCCCTCTCTTTGTTTGTTTATTACACTGACAGCACTCAACTTAGTTGGTGAAGGTGTTCGAGATGCCATGGATCCGAATTTGAGTTAAATGTTTCGTATAGTTTTTTTTATATTTCTTATTTATTCGGGCTCACTTTTATCATGTGAGCCCTTTTCAAATGCTAATTTAGTAAAAAATAAATACGCAAAATTCTTTAAAATTTACAAATACAAAAGTGGATGGTTCATTGATGTGTTTAAAAATGAATCGAAGGTTCACTCTCGTTATTCTGTTAATATTGATCACTCTTGCGTTGGCATAATAAAAATAATGAATTCAAAAAGAATTGGTTTGATGTCGACGACTTATTTACCATTTATTGAGGCACTAGATAAGACCATAAACTTAAGAGGTGTTTTTGGACTAAAAAACTTTTATGGTAGCAAACTTAAAAAAGGGAATATAAAAGATCTTGGGGCAAGACCTGGGCTGGAAAAAATATTAAAAGCGAACTTCTCTGTGCTTTTTGGCTATAGTTTAAATAATTCTGATAAAGATTTATTTTATCAACTTCAAAAATATGATTATCCTGTCTTTGCAATTCATGATTATTTGGAAAGCTCTGCTCTTGGAAGAGTGGAGTGGCTTAAAGTTTTTGGTTTGATCTTTGGGAAGTACCCTTTGTCTAATACTAAGTTTTCTGAAATTGAAACCAGTTTTAAAAATGAACTAGTTCGAATAAGTAAGTCGAGTAATTTAAATGTTTTGATTGCCCAAGAGTATGAAGGTAATTGGTTTGTACCAGGAGAAAACTCTTATATTTACGAGATGGTTCGCTTGGTGGGCGGAAAGGTTCCTTTAAGTACAGGTTATCCTTCTCGAAGGAAAGTATCTAGAGATGATATTTTAAGAGCACTTAAAAAGACTGATGTTTGGTTTCCTCAAAGCAATGAAAGAGACATTGGTCGGTTATTTAAATATCTAGGAACTAGTCGAGAAAAGTTTAAGAGGCTAAAGATTTACAATATTACCAAACGCATTGATCAAAAAGGTTCAAATGACTTTTGGCAGGGAGGGATTTTTAGGCCAGATTTAGTTATTCAAGATCTAAAAAAAACTTTGGGCGTTGGTGATGTCGATAATGATGAGTTTTATTGGTATGAAGAGCTATGAAGTGGAATAGAGTTTTTATTTTAGTCACATGTTTATTTTTCGTCTCGGCATTGGATTTATTTATTTCAATAGAGAACATCAGCTTTTCAAATCTAATATTTAAGCTTCGTTTCTATCGTGTCTTTACCGCATTGATCGCTGGAGGCGGTTTAGCTATTTGCGGACTAGTTCTTCAAACTTGGTTTAGAAATTCTCTCGCAGACCCTTTTCTTCTTGGTGTTAATAGTGGCGCAAATCTCTTTATTGCTCTTGGGGTTTTTAGTGTTAATGCAATTGGCTTCAACCTGGGAGAGCTATCGCTGGTTGGCTTAGGTATTGCTGGTGCAATATTTTCGTTATCTGTTTTGTTAATAATTAATAGGTATTTTCAAAATAGTGTGTACTTAATTATTTTTGGACTTTTATTTTCCTACCTGGCGTCTGGAATCATAAGCTTTTTAATGACTCTAGGTAGCGAGCAAGAGTTAAAGAGTTTCCTTCTTTTTTCTTTTGGAAGCTTTGAAAAGGTTTTGGGTAATAATTTTATTTTATATGCCATCACAATTTTTATTTTTTGTTTGATTTTGTTTAATTCCTCAAAAAACTTAAACTATCTTCTTTTGGGAGAAAACTATGCGGCATCTTTAGGTTTAAACTTAAAGAAGTATCAACGCTATTTAATTTTAATGGTGGGAGTGATTTCTGGTATTATAGGTGTTTTTTGTGGACCTATTGTTTTCATTGGTATGATGGGGCCTCATCTGGTTCGTTTTATTTTTGATGAAACTGATCATACTAAGTTAGTGCCACTTACATTTATTTCAGGTGGTTTTCTCGCGGTATTTTCAGATTTAATATATGCTCATGTATTGGGATCTAGTCTTCCTTTAAATACTGTAATTGGCTTAATAGGAACTCCAATTGTGGGGTATGTTTTACTTCGAAATTCCTGGAGATTAAATAATGCTTGAGTTTCGCGATGTATCCATTGGTTATAGAAGTAAAAAGGTCGTCGGAGGAGTAAACTTAACACTTCGAAACGGTCAGGTTGTTACTATTGTTGGGAAAAATGGTGCGGGAAAATCAACATTGCTTAAATCAATCTTTGGATTTTCTTCAATTCTCTCTGGAGAAATCTTTCTTGGTGGGAAGAGTATTCAATCGTTAAATAGCTCTGTGATTACTCAATCGATTACGCCTTTGTTTGCAAATAACTCAGTATCTCCAGAGTTAAGAGTAAAAGATATTATAAATTTCAGTATCGATAGAAGGTGTTTGAGTGAGCAATCAAAAGAAGTGGCAAAGAAAAAGTATTGTGAGCTATTTAACATCTCTCATTTTCTTGAAAAAAGAGTAAGTGAGATTAGTGATGGAATGTTGCAACGAGCGATGATTACTCGTGCGTTTTGTTTAGATACCCCTTTTGTTTTCTTAGATGAGCCCACTACTTATTTAGATATTGATTCTCAAATAGAGATTTCAAATATAATTTCTAATATTATTACGTCGGAGAATAAAGGAGCCATCATAAATACTCACAATTCACTTTGGGTAAAAAAGTTTTCTCAAAATATATTTGAGATTATTGATGGAGACTTTAGAAAAACTAATTTAGATTCATTAAAAATCCCGGATTTTCTATAACTCCATTAACTTAAGCTTTACGTTTTCTTTTTCCTCGTCACGAATATATTCAACATTCACAGAATCACCAACTTTATATTTGTCCAAAGCATGATAGATATCATCAAAGCTATCAACAGGATTTCCATCAATTTTAATTATAATATCGCCAAGGTAGATATTTCCCCATTTATCTTGTCCCACTCCTTGTAGTCCTGCTTTTGCAGCTCCTCCTTTTGGGTCAACGTGAGATATGACAATGCCTTTTTCTACTCCAAATCTATTTTTAATGTGTTCTGGTAAAATTCCAATCCCTAAGCCGGGTCTAATTACTTTTCCATGCTTCATTATCTCAGGAACAATTCTTTTTACTGTATCTACAGGAACGGCGAAGCCAACTCCAGAGCTAGTTCCAGAGCCAGAGAGTATTTGAGTGTTCATACCAATGAGCTCTCCTCTAGAGTTAATTAAAGGCCCTCCAGAGTTTCCGGGATTAATGGCCGCGTCGGTCTGAATCATGTCATGAATCTTTACGCCTCCGATGCCTTTTACCTTTCTTCCTACTGCAGACACAATTCCAGTAGTCATTGTATGGTCAAGTCCAAACGGGTTACCAATTGCCAGTGTTTTTTGTCCGACCCTTAAATCTTTAGAGCGTCCAACTTGTATAGGGCTTAATTCTTCTGGTGGTTTAATTAATTTCAAAACTGCTATATCTTTTTTTGGCTCAACTCCAATCAGTTTTGCAGAATAAACTTTTTTGTCATTGTGAAAAGATATTTGAAACTTTTGTCCACTTTGAATAACGTGAAAATTAGTGACTATGTATCCCTCTTTGTTCCATATGAATCCACTTCCCGCACCAGCAGGGACTTCAGAGTCAGGTAGGTCAAAAAAGAAAGATGAACGCTGCGACCTCGTACTAATACTTGAAACATTCACAACTGAGTTCACTGTGTTTTCAAAAACTGAAACAGAGTTTTTTTCATTTTCGGTGAACATTTTTTGATCACTATTAAACAAATTTGCATAGGCTTGAAATGAAACCAAAAGGTTTGCTAGGATAATTATTTTAATGTTCATTGGCCCCTCTCGACAAAATAATTAAAAAGCGGTTAATTAGTTAGTATTATATAAAATTCTTCTCAGGAAAAAAATGGAAATTAAGTTTATTGATCGTGAAAATTCAAAAGAATGTACCGAAAAAGTTTATGGGGACAAGGCCATCGAGCTTTTATATGAAACATTGCCTGGAAAGTTCATCTCAGGGTTACTTGCTTCCAAAATGATTTCACAGATTTATGGTGGGCAGCAGGACTCAAGAAGTAGCAAAAAGAAAATTAGTCCATTTATTTCGAATTATAATATAAATATGGAGGAGTTTCTTCCAGAAGAAGGTCGTGATACCTCAGATCCTTACTCAAGTTTTAACCAGTTTTTTATAAGGCGCTTTAAGCAAGGTAAACGAGTTTTCGCTGAAGAGACTTCACAATTTAGCTCTCCCTGTGAAGCAAGGTATTTTGCATATGAGGAGCTTAGTGAAAGCGACTCAATCCCAGTAAAAGGGAGTCTTTGGAATGCAAAAGCACTGCTTAAAAATGATGAATGGGCCAAGTATTTTGATAATGGGCCGGCTTTGTTAGCAAGGTTATGCCCGGTAGATTACCATCGCTTCCACTTTCCAGATAGCGGTAAGGTTCTTGATTCATATCCTATTCCAGGAGCATTCCATTCGGTTAATCCGATTGCGCTTAAGGCGAATCAAAAAATATTTAAAGAAAATGAAAGATTTGTCTCGATCTTAGATACTGAAAATTTTGGTAAAATTGCCTATGTGGAAGTTGGTGCGATGATGGTGGGAAAAATCATTCAGAGTACTTCTTTAGAAAACTTTAAAAAAGGTGATGAGAAGGGGTATTTTCTTTTTGGCGGTAGTACTGTCATTGTTTTTGGAGAAAAAGGTAAATGGTCACCAAGTCGTGACATTTTGGTAAATACAAAAAAAGGAATAGAAACCTATGTCAAACTAGGTTCAACCTTGGGCCATGCGATTTAATCTTTCTTGTTAAATTTAAAATGTGCAAAAATGGGAAAATGATCACTTGGGTATTTCCCAAGGTCATTATGCTTTAAAATTTTTGCCTTTAGGGGTGAAAGCTCTTCGGAGGATAGAATCCAATCAATTCTTTTTGTTTCGTGATTATCTCCTGTGAATTTATGATGAGTACCTTCTTCTTCTAGATGCAGATCAAACCATGGATCTATGGGGACAATTTTACTGTCATTAATGTTTTTTCGAACTGATTCAAAAGGTGATTCATTAAAGTCACCAGTTAAAATAGTAGGAACCATTGTAGGATTTAATTTTTTAATTTGGTTTAATAATACTTTAGATTGGCTGTCTCTTGTGGAAGAGTTCATGTGATCAAGATGGCAATTAACAACCATTATTTCAATGTCACTTTTTTTGTTTTTTATATGAGCATAGGTCATAAGTCTTGGAAACATCGACCCAAAACTAGAGCTAGCAGGAACATCAGGGGTCTCAGATAACCAACGATCTCCAGAGTCAATAACCTTCCATGCTTCTGATACAAATATGCAAGGGTACATTCGTTCTTCAATCCATGACCGGTTTTTATATGTGTGAGAGTAATTTCCCAATGACTTCTCAGCATCCATCAATTGAGGTTTTCGACCTTCTTGTGTGGATATTATATCTGGAGTTTTTGACATAATAATTTTTGCCCAAAAGTCTTTTCTGAATGGCCAATTATTTGTGTTATCAGCGGGATTTTCGAATCTGATATTGGTGGATATAACTTTTATATTCATTGTTTAGATTATGACGTGCTTGGCAGAGTTTTACTAGGACAAGATTTGAAAATGTCTCATCGTGAGATTTTTTTAAAATTTATTTTTTATTCATAATAACTGTGTTTTATCGACTGAGAAATATTAGCTTGGAGGGAAAGTGGCCAGTGAGGAACGTATTGTTAAAACATTTAAGAAATTCTATCGGGGGCATTCTTTAGCACAGTTGTCATCGTTAACTAAAATTCAAAAAACTAGAATGTTTAGAATAATGAATGGAGCTGAGTTGAAATGGAAAGAGGCTGAAGTATTGAATTTATTAATTTCTAAAAAAACTGGAGGTGATTTTAGTAATTTTTTTTATGATTTTATTTTAAATAAAAAAGGTGCTGAGCTAGAGACGAGTCGAGCTGGGAGTTTTTGCGAGACTCGAATTATTGAAAAAAGAAATATGTCTTATCTTTATTTTTTATCAAAAGGGGATAGAAATGAGTAATTTATTGCTTCTTCCAGAAAGAGATTTAATTGATTGTATAAAAGATAAAAAAACGATTGACCTTGAAGAGGTAAGTGAACTCTTGTCTTTTAATAAAAAATTTATACTTAAAATATTAGAGAATTTGCGTAATAAAAAAATTATTGAATTTGAAAACATCAATGATTTTTCAATTAATTTTTCAGAGGTTAAGAAGATTAATTCAAATAAAGAGATCTTATCTGAGGAAATCTCGGATATTTTTAAAGATCTTACGCGTGCTTATTTTTTGAAAAAAAAATTTGTTAATGACTTTGTCATTGAGGGGGTTTGGGTTAGTCCGTTTGAAGAAAAGCTCCTTCAAGTGAAGAAAACAGAGCTTATGTCATTAATTAATTCGTTTAAATTAAACCGACCAAATAATAAAAATAAAAAGAAGTTTATTCACTATGGCGCATGTGATTACAGCGCCTTGTCTCGGTTTTCAGTAAATAATTTTGGTAATTTTCCTGAATAATTTTCACTAAATGATAGAGGGTGGATATTTCATATATATTAATCTTAATGAGAGCACTTATTTGTTTAGCTTTTATATTGGTCTACACTCCTTTGATTTCTGAGGCGGGGTGTCCCACTTTTTTTGAACGGGTGAAGTCTGTATTTTTTAAACCAAGTTTAAAAATTACTTTATCTGAATCAGTTAAAAATGATTTATTCCATTTTCGTTTTAATGAGTTTCCAAAAAGTAAGAAAGTCACCTTTTCAAATAGTCGCTCAAATGAATTTGGGTTTCTGTTAACGAAGTTACCTAAAAGTTTTATCGAGGTTTTGGTATCCACTCCGAAAGACTCTAGGCACTTACTAGAGCTTAAGGACAAAGTATTTCGTATTAATCGAAAAATGAAAGATTCAATATTTGAAAATATTTTTGATGCACTAAGGTTTGAAACTATTGGAAAAGAAGAGGGAACATTTGAGAGCGTTATACAAAAAAGATTAAGTGAATTTGAAAAACTCTCATCTTCTAAGAAAAGTAGAATCGAAGAGTCCTACTCCTATGGTTTACTCGTCTCAAAAGCGAGTAGGCATTGGGAGTCTAATTTTTTTAACGATATTCCGGTTATCTCTCAACATGGAAATAAAATCACATTTAAAATTGGCGATAAAATATTTGAGGGGAAAATTGTAGAAAGGCGTGGTGGTAAATTTGTGGTATTCTTGGCCTCGAAAGATCTATTTAGTCATCCAGCATGGAACCCGCTAGATCATAGGTATATTGCAAAATTGGCGAGTGATCCAACGTTTAGAGGAAAAGATTTTTATCCTGTAAGTGTAGGTCTTAATGGAAGACTTTACCTTTTAGATGGAAATCATCGTTCTACAGTTGATCCAAGGGGGAAACTGCCAGCAGAAATACCCTATCCGATGAAAACGTCCAATATTAGAAACTATCTTGATTTAATTGGGAAGCCGCAGCCAACAACTGTTCAGAAAATTCAAATATTAAAAGGTGAATTGGACCCTAATACACTATTGCAATGAAATTTAGTCTTCAAGGTATGGACTTAGCCAACGGGTTGCTTCCTCGAGTGAAATATTTTTAAGTTTTGCATATTCTTCGAGTTGGTCTTTCCCTATTTTTCCAAGCATAAAATATTTTGACTCTGGATGAGTGAAGTAAAATCCCGAAACTGAGCAAGGGGGATATATTGCACAGTTTTCAGTAAGTTTAAGCTCGCTTTGATTATTAACATCTAAAAGATTCCATATTTTCACTTTTTCTGAATGGTCGGGGCAAGCAGGGTAGCCAGGGGCAGGTCTTATGCCTTGGTACTTTTCTTTTATTAACTCTTCATTTGTTAAATGATCTATTTTTTCCCCAGTAGTTATCATTCTTATTTTTTTATGTAGGAATTCTGCGAGTCCCTCCGCAAAACGATCTCCAAGTGCTTTTATGATAATTGCACTGTAGTCATCATTATTTTGTTCAAAAGTTTTTGCATATGCTTCAACCTCTTTACCTGCACTAACGACAAATGCGCCTAAATAGTTTTCCTCTTGATTTTTTTCTTCAAGAAAGTCACATAATGAATAAAAATGAGTATCATTTTCTTTTCTTTCTTGTTGTCTTAAAAAGCAAAAGTTCTCTATTTCCTTGGATCGTTTTGAATTATTAAAAACACTTACAGACTGTCCATCTCTTTTGGCAGGGAAAAGGCCATAAATATATTGGAGGTTAAAAATATTCTTATCAATAACTTCTTGTAAAAGTACTTTTGCATCATCAAAAAGTTTTTTTGCCTGGTCACCATATCTTTTGTTATTAAAAATCTTCGGATATGTTCCTTTTAAGTCCCAGGCCCAAAAAAATGGACTCCAGTCTATGTAAGGTAGTACTTCGTTGGGAGATATTTTAAATTCACTAAAAATTCCGGTTTTAAATCTTTCATGGGTAAAATGTTGTTTGAGTTTAAAGCGATTTTCTTTAGCCTCACTGAAAGCAACAAGGTTACTTTTCCCTGACTTTTTACTGTAGTAATTTCGAAGTCCCTGCTGTTTACTTCGCAGGTTGTTGATGAAGTCTTCTTTTTTTTCAGGGCTTAAAAGGCCATTAACTGCTTCGACAACCAGGGACGCATCGCCAATTCGGACAGTCGCACCATCGTACTCAGGAGCTATTTTAAGTGCCGTATGAGCATTACTAGTGGTCGCACCACCTATCATTAAAGGAATGTTAATTCCTTCCCTTTTAAATTCCTTTGCACATGTAATCATTTCATCAAGAGAGGGCGTAATTAGTCCAGAGAGTCCAACGATATCTGCTTTATGTTCAATAATTGATTTTTTGATGTCTGTAGAGGAAACCATAACACCCAGATCAATTACTTTATATCCGTTACAGGCAAGAACGACTCCAACAATATTTTTTCCAATATCGTGAACATCACCTTTTACAGTCGCTAAAACATATACTCCTTGAGACTTGACTTCATCTTCTTCGCCAGACTCCATGAAGGGTTCAAGCCATGCGACCGCTTGTTTCATTACTCTTGCAGATTTTACGACTTGGGGAAGAAACATTTTTCCATCACCAAAGAGGACACCGACTTTTTTCATGCCCTCCATTAAAGGTCCTTCAATAACATTTAATGGGATTTCTAGTTCTTTAAATGCTTCTTTGACATCCTCTTCAATATATTTATTTATTCCATGAATAAGGGAGTGAGATATCCTTGAATGAAAATCTTCTTCTCGCCAGCTTAGGTCATCTTTTTTTGCTATCGATTTTTCACCTTTGTATTTTTCAGATAATTCGATTAGCTCTTCGGTAGCATTTTTATTGCGGTTAAGAAGTACGTCCTCAACTTTAGTTAGCAGTTCTTCATCGATGTCTTCATAGACCTCAATCATGCCAGCATTGACGATCCCCATATCAAGACCGTTATTGATAGAGTGGTAAAGAAAGCTAGAATGCATTGCCTCTCGTACTTTATTATTTCCTCTAAATGAAAATGATACGTTGGAGACCCCTCCACTAATCATCGCGCCTGGACAATTTTCTTTTATCTCTTTTGTGGCATCGATAAAATCTTTTGCATAATTATCATGTTCTTCCATCCCCGTTGCCACAGTTAACACATTAGGGTCAAAGATGATGTCTCGCGGATTAAAGTAAAGTTGATCTACAAGTAGGTCATACGCACGTTTACAGATTCTTATCTTGTCTTGTTTTGTTGCTGCTTGCCCCTTTTCGTCAAAGGCCATTACGATGACAGCTGCTCCGTATTTTTGAATCAGTCTAGCTTGTTCTAAAAACTCGCTTTCGCCGCCTTTTAGTGAGATTGAGTTTACAATTGATTTACCTTGAACGTTTTTTAGGCCTTCTTCTAAAACCTCCCACTTTGAGGAGTCGATCATGATAGGGACTTTAGATATATCAGGCTCAGCAGCTACGAGACGTAAAAATTCTTTCATTAATTCTTTTGAATCGAGTAGTCCCTCATCAAAGCAGATATCAATGATATTGGCTCCGTTTTCAACTTGATTTCTTGCAATATCTAAAGCTTCTTCTAGTTTATTTTCTTTTATTAATTTAGAGAACTTTGGAGAGCCCATTACATTGGTTCTTTCACCGACCATAAGAAATGGCTTTTTTTGAACATTTTTTATATAGAGTGGCTCAAGGCCACTGAGGAATGCATCGTCTAAACTTTTTTGGATTTCTCTAGGTTTTTTTGGAGATATATACTCAACCATTTTTTGAATATGGGCAGGAGTAGTTCCGCAACAACCGCCTAAAAGATTGATAAAGCCGGAGTCGGCAAATTCTTCAACTAGTCTTGCAGTGTCTTCTGGTAGTTCATCGTAACCTGTTGGAGCGAGAGGGTTAGGTAACCCTGCGTTTGGATAACATGAAACGTAGCAGTCAGCAATTTCTGATAATTCTTTTATGTATGGGCGCATTTGTTCTGCACCGAATGCGCAATTGATACCAATGGACAGTGGTCTTGCATGGCGAACTGAGTTCCAAAAAGCTTTGAGGGTCTGTCCTGATAGGGTTCTTCCCGAGTTATCTGTAATAGTAACAGATAGCATAATAGGGAGTTCAGCATTGTTTATTTCATTGAAATCAATTGCTGCATGTATGGCAGCTTTGGCGTTTAGAGTATCAAAGATCGTTTCTATTAAAATGAGATCAATATCGCCTTTGTGAAGAGCAGCTATTTGGTTATAGTAAGAGTTTTTTAACTCGTCATAGTCTATGTTTCGAAAACCAGGATTGTTTACGTCTGGAGACATGGAGGCTGTTGTATTTGTTGGGCCGATAGCGCCTGCTACGTAAACATTTTTTTCGGGGTTATTTTTTTTAAATTCTTCAGCTGCCCGTCGAGCAATTTGAGCGGAAGCAAAGTTGATTTCATCAGACAAATCTTCTAACTGGTAGTCTCTTTGTGATATTGAAGTAGAATTAAAAGTATTTGTTTCAATGATATTACTACCAGCATTCAAGTAGGCTAAATGAATTTCTTTAATTACTTCAGGCCTGGTGATTGATAGTAAATCATTATTACCTTTTAAATCGATGGGGTGATTTTTAAATCGTTCAGATCTAAAATCATTTTCTTCCAAATGGTATTGCTGAATCATGGTGCCCATGGCCCCATCCATAAAAAGAATTTTTTCGTCGAGTTGGTTTTTTAGCTCTTGTTTTAATGTCATTTTTTTTCCTAGAGCGATTCCATCACTTTGATTACTTTCTCTGCATCATTCATCACATAAAAATGAACATTTGAAACTCCACTAGAAATCAGCTCTTTTGTTTGCTTTATTGCCCAGTTTAATCCAATCTCTTCAACATGATCTTGATTGTTCATTATTTCTTCTACAAGTTCATCAGGAAAGTCTATGTGAAAAGCCTTTGGAACAGAGGTTAATTGCCTGACCGACTTAAGGATTTTTAGCCCTGGAATCACTGGGGCAGTAATTCCTTCTTCATTACAGGCATTTTTGAAATCAAAAAACTTTGAGTTATCAAAAAACATTTGCGTGCCAATAAATTCAGCACCTTTTTCAATTTTGTTTTTTAGATAGTGCATATCTTGTTTCAGGCTTGGCGCCATAAAATGCTTTTCAGGATATCCCGCAACACCTACGCAGAAATTAAGAGGTCTTGCTCCTGTGAGCTCATCTAAAAATTTACCTTCTTTCATCGCTGAGACTTGTTCTACTAAGTCGCTTGCATAATAATTTGTAGACCTTTCGGGGTTTGGAGTTTTTTTATAATTAAGTCCATCACCTTGAAGTGCCATAATGTTTTCTACCCCTAGATAGTTTAGTTCTATTAGTGCATCTTCAGTCTCTTCTTTTGTGAAGCCATTACACAGGAGATGAGCGCAGGGCTCAATATTAAATCTATTTTTTATAATTCCACAAATTCCAAGAGTCCCTGGACGCTTTCTAAATATTCTTTTTTGAATTGTGCCATCGGAGTTTTCTTTATAAACAACACCTGCAGGGTGAGAGGTGACGTCAATCCAGCCTGGATTGTAAGGAACAAGTTTTTCAACAATGTTAATCACTTCTTTTACTGATTGTCCCCTCATGGGCGGTATGATTTCAAAGGTGAAAAATGGTTTTTTTCTTTCAGCAATAATATCAGTAATCTTCAATTTCTTAATCCTTAAAATATTTAAATTATTATAAGTAGGTATTTACTAAATGTCCTATTAACAATGATTAATCGATGACTTTTTCTTCTTGAAGGTCTTTTATTTTTGCATACTTAAGTAGTGCAGAGAGTGCATTAATAAAACAGATAATAAAGCCATACCTGCCCTCTAGAAATCCACGTCGTAATAAATAATCTTTTAAAAATTTAAATAATGGGCGGGTAATAATTTTAAAATTATTTGAGCGGACGCCATTTTTGAATGCGGCTTTAGCGGCAATAGTTGTAAATCTGTTTGTTTGTCTTACATGATCACTTATTGACCTATAACTATAGTGAAGTAGGTCACCATTTAAATGTTTTATTTTTACATTTTCTTGCAAAACAACAAGGTCGTGAGGGTTCGTACCTCCCCAATGGCCAAGCTTTTTATTCCATACTCTTACTTTTACATCAGGGTACCAGTCACAATTTCGAATCCATTGATCCACATATCTAGTTAAGCGGTTAAACTTCAATGCGTCAGAGTTAGGGTATTCTTTAAATTTTAGAATTTGTCCCTGGAGCTCTTGGGTTAGGGCCTCATCTGCATCAAGACTTAAAATGTAGTCGTGAGAGGCGAATTCAATGGCCTTATTTTTTTGTTCAACATGGCCTAAGAATTTTTGTTCATGAAAATTAATATCATATCGATGACATATTTCTTTAGTTTTATCTGATGATAATGAGTCTAAAACAATAATTTCATCACAAACGGGAAGCATACTCTCAATGCATCTAGCAATATTCTTCTCTTCATTGTAAGTGATGATTGTGCCTGAGATTTTTAACATGGTTCTTTCTTACTTTAAGTTATACTTAAAGAATACAACAAAAGAGGTGAAGATGCTCGTTCAAGTTGAAGGCACGTGTTTATTTCAAGAAAAGCCTTCAGGGATATCTGTTTACGGCCAAAACCTTATAAAAGAGTTAGGTCGTATATGTAATCCAAAAGTGATTTTACCTTTTTCTCGAATCAATAAATATATAAAGTATAGAAATCAGCAACCTGATACCCAGGTTAAGTTTAAAAATTACAAACTGGACTTTCTGAGTCGGGAAAGTTCGTTAGTACATGGCATTGATACGACTTTACCCAATTGGAGTAGGGCAAAAAAAATACTAACAATTCATGATATTTATCTGTTTTTAGACCAAAGAGAGGAAATCTCTAAAAAATCCTTTAGAGAAAAAAAACTTCAACAATTAACTGAGTCAATTTCAAAAGCGGATCATTTTATTTCGGTAAGTCAAAAAACGAAAGAGGATTTTTGTGAGTATTTTAATGTTAATGAGGGTAGGGTAAGTGTCACTCACTTAGGCTATTCTAAACCTAACCTCGCTGAGTCTCCTCAGGATATAGATTTTAAATTACCCGAGAGGTTTATTTTATTTATTGGCACTTTAAGTGAGAGGAAAAATTGCCTTCGTATGTTAGAGGCTTTCTCAATGTTAAAAGGTGAAGAAGATCTGGATTTTGTCTTCGCAGGAGGGCAGGTACCGGGTTATCCATTTCAAGAAAAAGTTAAATCTCTTGAGCTTGAAAAAAGGGTCCACTATTTAAGCTATGTGAATGATTCAATAATTAATTATTTGTATTTAAAATCTCAAGCTTTTATTTTTCCTACGTTGTACGAAGGGTTTGGCATACCTCTTTTGGAAGCCGCTTCAAGGGGGATTCCTGTATTGACTAGTAATAGAGGCGCGGCCCCGGAAGTATTGGGAGAACGTGGTGTTTATGTTGATCCTTTTTCCAGTGAAGAAATCTCAATGGGAATAAAAAAGGTTTTAATGTTAAAAGATGATCTTGTTTTTAAGTCAAAGCTTGTCGATCATGCGAAGAAATTTTCATGGGAGAAAATGGCAAAGGAGACATTTAAAATTTATCAAAAGGTTTTGGGAGTTAATTAATCTAGTCCATTTGTTCCTAGAATATACTCAAAGTCCCTCATTGATAGCTTACCTGAAAACATCTCAACATCATCATTACTGTCTCCGCCTAATAGCTGATCAAATAATGCTTTTTTCTCTAGTTGAAGTTCAAGTATTTTTTCTTCAACGCTACCTTTTATTAAAGGCCTATAGACAGTGACTTTTTTGTTTTGACCAATCCTATAAGCTCTATCAATTGCTTGATTTTCCACAGCAGGGTTCCACCATGGGTCCATAATAAAAACATAATTAGCCGCAGTTAAATTTAAACCAACACCACCAGCCTTTAGGCTTATAAGAAAAATTTTGTTGTCGCCATTTTGAAAACTCTCAATTTGTTTTTGCCTCTTAGGCACTGAGTAACTGCCATCGATACGAGAAATAGACCAGTGATGATGCTCGATTTCGCTTTGAATTAAATCAAGATATGAGGTGAACTGGGAAAAGACCAGCACTTGATGGCCTTCATCTAAAATTTGCTCTAGCTGTGAAATTAAAAACCGAACTTTTGAAGAAATAAAACGCTGATCTCTTAATTGAGGAGAGCTTGTTTCAATTGTTTCTTTGTCTCTTGGTTGCCAAAGGCATGATTGCCGTAGCTTAAGAAGTCCCTTTAGGATAATGCCGTACTTTTTACTTTTTGGCGCGGTTAGTATTTCTGATTTTATTATTTCATTTAAATTGAAGTAAAAGTCTTCTTCATCTTTCGAAAACTGAAGGTATGGACGTTGCTCAATTTTGTCAGGAAGATCTTTTAGAACTTGGTTCTTTGTCCTCCTTAAAATAAAAGGCTTTGCTTGATGTCTGATCATTACCTTTTCTTTTAAGTGTTTGTTTCTTTTTACAAATTGAAGGTTTCCCCATACTCCGGGGATACTCAGATCAATAATATTGAAGAACTCGTTAAGGTCATTTTCAACAGGAGTACCTGTTAAGCAAATATTAAAGTTTGATTTAAGTTGCCTGGCTGCGACAGCTCCAAGAGACCGTATATTTTTTAATGACTGAACTTCATCCATGACAACCACTTCAAATACTTGAGACATCAGTTCGGAGTCATATTCTTTTTTAAGAACACCGTAGCTAGTTAGAATAATATTATGTTGAATATTATCCTTGTTTCTTCCCGGCCCATGATAAACAGAGACAGGAAGGCTTGAGAACTTCTTAAATTCCTGTTCCCAATTTAGTATAATTGAGACGGGACAGATGATGAGATATTTCTTATCTGCTCGGTGTATACTTTGCAGAAACGAAATAACCTGCAGAGTCTTTCCGAGGCCCATATCGTCGGCTAAACATGCACCGAACTTAAACTCATGTAAGAAGCGAAGCCACTGATAACCTGTTTTTTGATATGTCCTCAGAGTGCTGTCTAGGTTTTCTGGAAGTGCATAGCTTGGTAGGCTCTCTAGGTTTGTTAACTTCCCAACAATTTGATTTTCTTCTTCTGTAAGTAAATCTTTTATTCCCAGTTTATTTAACTCTACAAGTTCAAAAATACGAGCGCGATTAAAGGGTATATAGAAATTTTTTCTTCCAGTTTCTTTTTTTTCGGAATCATTTTTCTCACTTGATTCGTCAAGGTATCTCTTTATTAAAGTAAAAAGCTTTTTTTGTTCGTCAGTTAAAATATAGTATTGGTCATCAACAATTGATAACCCTTTGTTGATGTCAGCTTGGTTAATTATTCGAAGGTCACTTTCTGATAAGTCAAAGTTTAGATCGAACCAGCCTCTGTCCTTTTTCTCTCTTGTGACAGTTATATTACCATCCCACTTTTTTATCTCGATTTGATTACTTGTTAGCTCAATTTCTTGTGTGCTTAAGTTTTCTTTTAGTTCAAATAAATGATCAAAAAACTGAGACTTACTTATTGTTAGAGTTAATTGATTTGTATCGTGAATAACTCCAAGTGTTTTAAAGACATTTTTGGAATATAGGTCCTCAAGTAAAATTAATATTTTTTTAAAATCACTAAGGTCTATCTTCCAAAGATGAGAATTATTATCAAAGAAAAAATACTCCGTGCAGGAGTCAATGAGATCAAGAATACTTTGAAATGTATTTTTTCTTGGATGAAAAGAGATTTCACTACGAGAAAAATGGATGTCAGTTTTTATTGAATATAAATACCGAGAGAGAAATGAACTTCCGTCATTTTTAGTTTTAAAAAAGTTTAAAAAGCCATAATCACTGTCAAAGCTTAAGTACCGAAATAGGTTTGGAGAGTGAATGAATTTTCCGTCCTCACTTACTGTTTCGATAGATATTTTTATGTTTTTAGCAGCGGATGTTGAATTTTTATCAATATTTAAACGTACTTCACCTGTAGAGTAATTAATCTTCCCCAGGGTTGTTTCAGCAACAGAAATCTCAAAAAAGGACCTGTAGTTTAGATCTCTAAGTTTATTTATGAGAACTTCGTAATCGAAGTGTTGCTCGTTTAAGAAACGTTCTATAATTACTCTTATTTCAGGTGTCAAAGAGTAAAAAACTCCATCCTCCCAATCAAAGAGATATAGCTTTTCAAATATAGAGATCTTTTTTCTAAGACTGCCATCGGCTTTTCGGTGAAAAAAGACAGGCGGCTTACTAAAATTATTGTTTTCAAAGCTGAGAATAATTTTACCTTCTATCGGAGAAGGAATTGTAAGATTGGCGACCTTTCCGTTAACAAGACAATAATTTAAGGATGCGTAGGTTGACTTAGGGCTGGCATTTATAAGTCTGTAAGGGTTTTTAATTATAGTCCCAAACTTATCTACCCCAACACCTTTATGGGAAGGAGGGTGAATCCCTTCTCTTGTTAGATAATCATTTTGTTCTTCCTCATTGCCGTCTTGATCTCTTGATTCTTCCAGAGAGTTCAATATGTAGAAAGCACATGCATGAGCACAGTGCTTTTCGGCAGACCAAGAATCACAAGTGCAGTTACTGCTAAACGGTCCTTCCTCAAATCCCTCAAGACGCTTTTTATAAACAATTTTGGTCTCATAATTTGTTGAGTCTTGAATTATTCCCGTTAAGATTAGGAATGTCTCAAAAGAACCTTTTTTAAAGCTTACGGTAAGATTTCCTCTAGAAAGAATCGCAAGAGCATCTTGAATTTGAGTTGGAGTAAAAAGGAGTTTTGTTTTATCTAATATCTCACCTGAAATATTTTTATCGAATAAAAACACAAAAACCCCTGAAGAAATTAAGATAACATTCTAACCTATCTTCAGGGGTTTCGCACTTAATAAACTAAAAAATACAAATACTTTAGGTCAAAAACCTAGTTACTATCTGTATATGATTTCAAAAGCTTCGCTCTACTTGGGTGACGAAGTTTTCTGAGAGCCTTGGCCTCGATTTGTCTAATTCTTTCTCTCGTAACAAAAAAGTCTTGGCCGACTTCTTCTAGCGTGTGATCTGATTTTTCACCAATACCAAATCTCATTCTAAGAACCTTTTCCTCTCGTGGTGTGAGAGTAGAAAGCACACTTCTAGTTTGCTCAGACAAAGTAACACTCATTACAGCGTCTTGAGGTGAGATTATCTTCTTGTCTTCAATAAAGTCTCCAAGTGAACTGTCTTCTTCTTCACCAATCGGAGTTTCAAGAGAAATAGGCTCTTTGGAGATTTTTTGAACTTTCTTAACTTTATCAACAGGAAGGTCCATTTTTTCTGCAATTTCTTCTGGGGTTGGTTCTCTTCCCAATTCTTGAATCAGCTGCCGTTGAGTACGAACCATTTTATTAATTGTTTCTATCATGTGGACAGGAATTCTGATTGTTCTAGCTTGGTCAGCAATTGCTCTGGTGATTGCTTGTCTAATCCACCATGTTGCATATGTGGAAAATTTGTAGCCTCTACGGTATTCAAATTTATCAACGGCTTTCATTAAGCCGATGTTACCTTCTTGAATTAAATCGAGGAATTGAAGTCCACGATTTGTGTATTTTTTCGCAATGGAAACAACCAATCTAAGGTTTGCTTCAACAAGTTCAGACTTGGCTTTGTCTGCCTTTGCCTCACCTTTTGAGATAATGTGATAAACATTCTCAATGTCTTCGTAATCCATTCCTGCTTCAATTGAAAGCCTTCTAAATTTACGTAAAACGTCTTCCTCATTTCTAATGAGTTGCTCAATCTTTGCATCAGTCGTAAAGAGGTGTTTTGCGTATTTTCTTTTAAAAGTATCATCATCCATTATCTGGTCATACAGCTTTCGGTAGGCTTGTCGATCAGTTACTTCTAGAAATTTAAAAATTCGATCTTCTTGGTCGTATAGTTCTCTAAACTGAAGATAATATTTTTTTACGGGCTCAACAAAACTATTAATTATTTTTCTATTAAAAGTTAAGTCGGCGAGAACTTCAGAAATATTTTCCATTTCTTCTGTTTGTTCAGATGTAAACTTCTTTAGTGTCCCGTCTTCAGCTTCAATCAGGGATAGTAAGTTTTTAAGACGATCACAAACTTCGAAAATTCTAACACCAGTTTTTTTAATGTCTGAATTTGAAGATTCGTCATCAAGACCACGAACAAGTTCTTTTACAAATTCGCTTTGGTTCTCTTGGGACTCAATCTTGTCTTTGAGTTTAACAATTTCTTTAAGTGCGTGAGATGAAGCAAGGCTAGATAAAATTATTTCTTTCTCGCCTTCTTCGATTTCTTTTGCAATCTCAACTTCTCCCTCTCGTGTCAAAAGAGCAACTGAGCCCATTCTTTTGAGGTATAGTTTTACCGGGTCAGTAGAGGCTGAGCGTAATTCGGCTTTTTCTTCTTTTGATAAAGCCTCTTCAATGATTTCTGTTCCATCAAACTTGATGCCTTCTTCTTCCTCTTCCTCTTCTTCAAATTTTACTTCGATTTGATTTTTAATGATGGCCGCCATGAGCTTATCAATTTCTTCGACGGCAATTATGCTGGCAGGGAGGACATCATTGATTTCCTCTGGGGATAGATAGGTTTGATCCTTGCCTTTTTGGATCAATTTCACTACCGCTTTAGACTTGATAAATGTGTCAATATTCATTCATTCATCCTTTTTTCTTGAATTTAAAGTGACCTTATTTCTTGTTGAATCCTAGAGAGTTGTTCTAAAACCTCTTGGCTTTCCTCAGGGGAAAGAAGATTTAGTTTTAGGTTAAGAAGTTTCTCTCTTTTCATCTGTAAACCATCTTTTTTGAGTCGTTTGATCAACTGGTCGATCAACTTCTCTGTTTCTTTTTGGCTTATCTCAAGTCTCTTGCTGTTATATACGGCAGCTCCGACAACAGATTTAAGGGATTGAGATAGCCTTTCTTTTCCAAGCAAATCAAGTGCCATATTCGAAAATTCATTTTCATCAATTTCTAAATATAGTTTTTCAAAAGCGCAAAGGAGTGTTTTTACCTCATCAATCCATAATAAATCAAGTACTTCACGCCATTTATGATGTTCAGTGATGTGAGGGTACTTAATGGTTTCACGAATTAAAAGCTCTAGTGATTTCGGGTACTTATATTTCTCGTGAAGGTGATCAGTTTTTTCGCTACTTGATAATTCTTTTTCAGTTGTTTCAGACTTGGTCAATTTGCGAATATCTGGCCTTTTCGTGGCTTGAGGGAGGAACTTTGGGGTTTTATTTTTTTTAAAAAAATCTTTAAATTCTCCAATTATTTGCTCATCTGTAGACTTGATTCCGATGGAGCGAGCAAACTCGAGAACTTTCTCTGTTGCGAGTATACTAGTGCCCATTGGGGAGATCGCCTTAAAAGACATTTGCAAGGTATTTATTTTTTTATCAGTCGTATTGTAAGAGTTTTCATTTTTTATTTTTTCAAGTTCGATGTCTATAAATGGCTTTGCCTCATCAATAACTCTTTGAAATTCTAAACTTCCTTTATTGGTAAGAAGTTCATCAGGGTCTTTGAATTCACCAAAGTCGATTTTTTTGCAAATTATATTTTGCTTGAGAAACATTTCATTGATTCTAGTTCCAGCTTGGTAGCCTGCATTATCATTATCAAGTGCTAAATAAATATTTTTAGTAACATTTGTTAGCGTCAGGATTAAGTTTTCATTAAAGGCAGTACCCATAATAGCAACAGAGTTAGTGAAACCATATTGATGCATTATCATCGCGTCCATATTACCTTCACAAATAATTAGAAAGTCTTTTTCTCTTGATGGAGTTTTTGCCATATGCCAGGGGTAGAGAAGGTTTTTTTTATTGAAAACTTGGCTCTCTGAGGAGTTCAGGTATTTCGGAACTTGCTTGTCTTTTGTCGCACGTGATGTGTAACCAATCACCTTTCCATAATGATCCCAAATAGGAAACATGATCCTATCTCTAAACGTATCATAGATACTTTGGTTGTTTTCTTTTAAGAGTTTAAACTTAAGAGCTGTTTTAAGGGCAAAAGATTTTTCATTACTATCTTTAATTGAATTTAAATAATGATAAAAAATATTACCAGAAGGAGCGAATCCAATTTCAAATAACTTTGCCGTTTCGTCTTTAATTTTTCTGCTCTCTTTAAATGACTTGAAAGAAAGGGATGCCTCAGAGAGTTTTTGGTAAATTTGAGATGATTTTTTCAGGACTTTTAATATCATCTCTAGTTCAGGGTTAAATTTCTTTTTTCCATGAAAGCTTTCGAAGTCTAAGCCTATTACATTGGATATTTCTTTTAAGGCCTCAATAAACTCAACATTTTTATATTTCTCTACAAAGGTGATGTGGTCTCCGCCAGTATTGCAGGCAAAGCACATAAACATTCCCCTTTGATCATTAACATTTAAAGAGGGTTTACTGTCATCATGAAAAGGACATATTGCAAGTGTTTGGTTTCCTCTTTTAGTTAAAGGAAGGTAATGCCCGATTATTCGAGATATTGGCTGTTGTTTAATTTCTTGTTTGAGTTGCTCTAGGGACATACCCTAAATTTATACTTTTTTAGAGACAAGAACAAAAGCTTTAATTGGTATTGATTGGGAGATAAAAATTTTCTCAAATTTTGTCGTATATTTTGTTAAAAAGTGCTCAGGGAAATCAGTTCGAAGGTTTCTTGTTTGAAGCTCAATTGTGAACCTCTCTTGAACTAATGGTGAGTTTATAAGTTCTCCCATCCAGTCGGCGTAACCGTCATGGTCTGTTTTAATGTAGAGCTTCCCTCCTGATTTTAAGAGCTTATAAGCATCCTCAATAAAAGGCGCTTGGAAAAGACGCTTCTTATGGTGCCTTGTTTTAGGCCATGGATCAGGGAAAAAATATAGAAGCTTGGAGATTTCATTTTCTCCAAAGTTAAATCCAAGTCGTTCTCCTTTTGCTCTAAGTAGGCAAAAGTTTTTTACTTTTTGTTCAGAAAGGTTTTTCGCTAACGCATAGCTTCTTTTAAAACGGTAATCAATTCCTACAAAGTTCTCATTTGGGTGATCTGTTGTGTATGAGCGCATAAACTCACCATAACCACATCCAACTTCCACTGTGAGAGGCTTTTCGTTTTTAAAATATTCAGTATGCCAGCGACCCTTTAGGTTTTCACCGTCAGTGTCTCGGAAAACAAAACTCGAGAATTCTTCAAGCTTATCATGGTAAGGGTTTTTGTGCTTATACTTGAAGTCTTCTTTATAACTGTGGTCTAGGTGCTTCATTTTTAGTTTTTCCATAAGAAAATAAATTTACAGCAGAAGAAATTATCAATACATCTTCTTTTGTTAAAAAGGGCGTTATTGGTATGCATACAGTTTTCCCAGCAAGTGAATTGGCAACCTCTCTTTCACCTTTAACCCCGTCAAGAGCAGGTTCAAGTCCCATGGATTTAGCGTAGTAAATGTCACTGGAGGCGATGTTTTTTTCTTTTAAGTGGGAGACTAAAGCTTTTGCAACTTCATTATTTTTAACTTTCATTGGAAAAAGGTGCCATGAACTTGTTTTAATGAATTTACCTGGAAGCAGCTTTACCTCAGGGTTTGTAATATTAGTCATGTAAAGTGAAGCGACTTCTTTTCTTTTTTGGTTTTGCTCTTCAATAAAGCTCAACTTATGATGAAGAACTGATGCTTGAATATGATCGCATCTAGAGTTTCTTCCAATTTCACCGACTCCTCCTCTTCCATGATTTCGAATGATTTCAATCTTTTTGATGATATCGGCGTCGTGTGAAAGGATTGCACCCGCATCACCCATTGCGGATAAATTCTTCGTCGGATAAAAAGAAAATGTGGCCACGCTGTGAGGGTTCGCACCAGCAGGGCCAAGCGGTGTTATGGTTCCTGACGCTTGAGCGGCATCTTCGATTATAGCAATATTACTTTTTCGGCAAATGTGATTTATTTCATCCATCTTGCAAGGAAGCCCGTAAATATGAACGGGTATAGCGGCTTTGATATCATATGTGGAAACAACTCTCTCGAGTGACTTTGGGCACATGAGGCCAGATTCCTCTTCAACATCAACAAGTATAGGTGTTGCTCCAATATTAAAGACAGCTTCGGCAGTGGCATAAAAGGTGATTCCCGGAATGGCAACTAGGTCACCGTGTCCGATATCGTAAGCTTTTAGTGCAATTTCGATTGCATCTGTGCCGTTGGCGACAAGTCTGCAGAAATTAGCACTTTGCATTTCGGCAAACTCTGTTTCAAACTTTGTATTGTATTCGCCTTCTACGAAGGCATTTGTATCGACGATTTTGGAAAATCGTTTTTTTATCTCATCTCTGATAGATTGATCATGAAGGTTTACTAAATCATAAAGTTGATACACGAGGAGTAACTCCGGCTTCTATTAATATCAATCTGTTAGCATGTAACAGAAAATATCGCATCCAAAAAGTTAAATACTCGGTAAAATGTTCAATTTTTATCTAGTTAAAACAAATGCTTAAGAGCTTTTTTTGCCCTCATTGAGCATCTGCTCGATAATCATCATCGCCTTTTTAAACTTCTCAGGGTCTTTCATTAGGTAATCAATTTTATTACTAATTTTTTCAACCTCTTGTTTCTCTTCATCGTGTTGTTTATCTGATGATGGTTTTTGATTGTATTTAGGAGCTCCCATTAGGCGGTCTCTTTATAGTATTCTGCAACACGGTTAATATGTTCTTCAATAATATTAAATAATTCTAGTTTGGTAGACCTTGGGTCAATTCCCTTAGGTAGAGCAGAGTAGATAAATTCTTCTTCTATTTGAGAAAATACGTACCATTTACCACCTAGTTTTTGGAATAGTACTTCTGTTTCACCGGTCTTAATTGATGGAATTGCTTCTTGAGACATAAACCCTCCTGGTTCATTTACAAGTTTTTGATATCAACTATTCGACGGTTTAATTTTTAAATGAATTGAAATTTTTTTTGAGGTAATTAATTCTCTAGCCTATATTTATTGATTCACCTGGAATCCAATTATCATGGAGGCTTGTAAAAAATAGGGGTTATCTATAGATAAATCATTGCTAAAGCTGGGTAAATTAACATTATTTTTTTTCTTAAGCTTTAGAAAATTTAGATCGAAGCTTAGTCCAAATATGAAGTCTATTTTTGGAATTATATTTTTAATTCCAAGATAATTTGATATGTGCAACCCAGGCGTTAATGTTTGGTAATTAGAGCTAATGTCTCCAAGAGAAGTACTCTGGTTAACCAGTGACAAAGTGGGTCCGATCATAACTTCATTATGAAAGTTCAAAACATTTTTAGTAAAAAAAGAAAAGGTTGGTCCAAGGGAATATGCTGCTAAAGTTTCGTTAAATAAATCACTGTTACTATTTAAAAAAGAACTTTTGTCATAAAAATAACGAAAAGCACCGCCAACGTAATATTTATTTTTTGTAGCGATTTTTATTTTTTTTGAAAAAGTATAACCTAACCCGTAAGAAAAACTTTGATCAGATATAGAGATTTTATCAGTAGCAGAAGAAGAAATAGGCTTTGGGAAACTGCCTAGAAAAATAATTTTTGAGTTATACAGTAAAGAGCCTTCCTTGTGCAGAGAGTTCATTCTAGACCTATAATCAGTTTCATCAAAAAAATTATTATTTAAAGCTTGTAGAGTGGATGGTTGGACATGACCTTGATTTATATATCCATCGATACCCGACTTTGTGATAATTCGATAGAGTAAAGATCCATCTTTTGAGGATATAGTATTTTTATTTCTGGTTAAAACTTGATCACCTTTTTTTAACCTCTCCAAGACAATTGATTTGCTATTGGCTTCTTTAAGTACAGGTGCAGAAAATACAACTACTTCAAATCTATTTGTATTTGAATAGCATATTGAAATACTAAAAAGAAAAACTACTAATGCCTTTAGATACATAGGCTCCTACTGAGGTGGAAGTTTGGTTTTTATTAAATGAGTTATTTTGGTCTTGAAACTTAACTTTGTGGTCAATGAACTTTAGCTTTATACCAAATGCCCAATAATCAACATTCTTTTTATCTAGTATTTCAAAGTTAATAAATTTTTCGAAAAAGACATTTTGTATATTTACCCCGGAGTCGACTGTAATATCGTGAGATATTGTATAATTTACTCCGGCACCAATGAAAAAATATGGAGCTAGAGAATATTTTGCGATAGGCCCAAGGGATAAGTTTTGAAAAATAGGTCCATCATCAATGCTTACATATTGACCGGTTGTTAAGTATCCACCGACGCCAAAATGGAAATCTTCTGAGGATTGTAAGAGTCCTTCTAATTGGAGCTCGAGGCACCCTGCATATATTTTGTCATTAGTTCCAGTTAAAAACTGAGAATTAAAAGAGTCTTCAAATAGACTTCCTCCATAACCAAAACGGAGAAAAAATTTAGAATCCTTAAGTTGTTTCATTACCTCTGTTTCATCTTCACTAACATCTATTGTACCAATTTCGATACCTTCAGATTTTAAAGTCGAAATTAAATTCTTTGTTTCTACTTTAAAAACAATTTTTCCACTTTTATCGACAATATTATTTAGGGCCAATGTTGGGTTATAAAGAACTTTTACTCTTAACGATTGCGGTATTCTCATTACCTTATCTTTCAATATGACTTTCGTTCCTTTTTTTAAGAAAAATTCTTCAGTGACAAAAAGTTGCTTGTTTTTTTTTAACGTCTTGTCCTTATATATATTTTTTGGATGAAAGGTATCCACCTTTTTTAGGTCTTTGAAGATATCAAATCCCGTATCCTTGTCATTTATACTGATGATTTGGTCTAAGTTTTGAATTGATTCATTTTGATCAGTCGAAAAACACGTTTGGGAAAACACGACGAAAGCAAGCACCACTCTTCCAAGATACTTCATCTTATCAACCCTTTGCCTTTTAAGTTATCCATAGATTTTTCAAAGGCTTCATAGTTAGATGAATATTTATAGTCACTTTTAGTTACTTTTGTTGCGTTAATGATTTTATAGTTTTGGTGCTCATTAGGATCTAGTGAAATTTTCTTTTTAAGACTATCAGAAATTATGGCAAGAAAAGATGACTCTGTTACTTGGGTATTCCATTGGTCATGGAAGGAAAACTGGAGGTCCAGGTTTATTACTTCACTTGCATTTAGATTCAACTCTTCTTTTAATTCTCTTTTTGCCGCGGAGATAATGTCAGCATCATATTCTTCTACTCCGCCGGTGACGTTTTGCCAGAAAGAGCCTCTCTTTTCGTTTGTTTGCAACAAAAGAAGTTCATAAGTATTTTTAAGACAAAAAATGACAACGACTTGAACTTTGTCTCTTTTGATGGGCAGGGAAGTTTCCATCTATTTATTTTACAATGAAATGAGCGTTTATGCATAGCGTCTCCTTGCTCCTGTCATTATATTTTGTTAGAAATATAGAATGGTTTTTATTTCAGACTTTATTCTAAGAATAAGTATTATGGCCCCAGGCTTTTTACTTGCTATATCATTTCACGAGTTTGCTCATGCATGGGTAGCAAATTATTATGGTGACCCAACGGCAAAATCGAGGGGAAGGCTGACTCTAAACCCAGCTGCTCACTATGATTTATTTGGTACAATTATTCTGCCCTTTGTCCTGGCCGCGATGAATTTGGGAATTTTTGGTTACGCTAAACCTGTTCCAGTGGATTCAAGACATTTCAAAAATTACCGTAAGTCTATATTTTGGGTGAGTTTTGCAGGTCCATTAGCAAACTTAGTATTAATGACCGTTTCAGCCCTTTTTCTGGCGATCTTAAGAACGAAAGTTTCATCAAGTTTTTTTCTGTTTGAAGAATTCACCAGTATGTTAATATGGTCAATTTACATCAATATTTTCCTCGCTGTGTTTAATTTGATTCCATTCCCTCCTCTTGATGGTTCAAGAATGTTGAGTACTTTTCTTAGTTATGAAAACCAAATAAAATTTGAATCCTTACAAAACTATTCATTTCTGTTTTTCATTGTTCTTTGGACAACAAATGTGTTCTCCTATCTATTAGTTCCAGCACAGAAAATTGGCTGGGGAATGGTCGGAATATTTGTTTCGCTGTTGAGTTAAAGGAGTAACTCTTGCTTAATGATTATATTCAAATAAAGTCAGATAACTTTGATGGGCCCTTGGCGCTTCTTCTTTTACTAATTCAAAAAGAAGAGATGAAGATAAGAGATTTAGATCTTACCAAGATCACCCAACAATACTTGGGATATCTATCGAAATTAGAGGAAGTAGACTTTAATGTTGCTGGCGATTATTTGTACCTAGCATCAACACTTATTCTTTTGAAGTCAAAAGATTGCCTGAGCGAAGAAGATGAAAAAAATATAAAAGAGCTGCACGGCGATAGTGACTTATCGATCACTTCTCAGTCTGAATTAGTAAGGCGCTTGGAAGAGCTTGAAAGAATAAAATATTTATCCTCAAGACTCATGAAAATTGATCAAAGGGGACGTGAAGTTTTCACCAAACCGAAGGTTAATAAAAAAGCTATTGTTGATTCTATTTTAACACCTGTTGCACTTAGTTCTTTGGCTGAAGCGATGATTGAAGTAATAAGTCGAAATAAACGTAAGTTTGCAATTGTAAAAAAAGATAAAATATCAATAAAAGAAAAACTTTCAGAATTTAAGTCTTATCTCAGTGAGGGCGACGAGACTTTATTTAAAGAGCTTTTAGAAAAAAATAATAACGGTCAAAAAATTGATGTGATTATTACATTTATCAGTATCTTGGAATTGGCCAGACTTGGTAAAATTTCAATTTTTCAAAACGATGATAACTCAGAGATATACGTTAGAGTTATATCTAGCCTTGATAACTTTGATGTAAGAGAGGCGGATGGTTTTGATGAAGAAGAAGGTTCTTCTGAGGAGTTACTAGATTGCGAAAGTTACTCTGATGAACATTTAACAACAGATAGAACAATTACTGAGGGAAGCTCAAATACTCTTCAATAAGAAGGTTTAGGAAACAAGATCATGGATGAAGTAAATACAGAAAAATTAATTCAACCAGAAATTAACCCGGCTATTTTTGATCAAATTGATAGTGAAAATCGAGAAAATATTTGGCGAGAGGAAACAGGTCTTGATGAGGAAACACTTTGTGGTGCGGTGGAAACAATAGTTTTCATGAGTGATAAACCTGTTGAGATTAAGAAAATTAAAAAACTTATTCACGATGAAATACCACTAAAACTTCTTTATGATGCAATTTCAATGTTACAAAAAGACTACGAAAACAAGCGTCACGGTATAAGGCTAGTAGAAGTAGCAGAGGGTTTTCAGTTTAGAACAAAGCCAATTTACTCAAAGTTTGTTCAAGATTTATTTAAAATTCAGGGACTACAGCTGACTCAATCAACGTTAGAGGTCTTAGCAATTGTCGCTTATAGACAACCTGTGACTAAGTTTGATGTTGAGAAAATTAGAGGAGTAGATTCGAGTCATTTGATAAGGACACTGATTGACAAAAGGTTGGTGAAAATTAGTGGTCGAAGTGAAGATGTTGGCCGTCCAACTATTTACAGTACTACTTCTGAGTTCTTAGATGTTTTTAATTTGGCTGATTTATCTTCATTACCACCTGAGTATGAACTAGATGAAATTATAGAGTCTCAAAAAATTACGATGAAAGACTTATCAAATATCAGAAACGGGGATCAAACGAAATTTATCTTCGACGAGGTTGATGAAATCGATAAGCTTGCATCGCAGATAAGAAGTATACAAACCTCAACAGGTTTCACTGAAGAACTAACGACTAAGCCAAAAGTTGAGGGGGAGATTCTGAAAAACCCGTTCGAGCTTTTAGAATCTTATGTTGAAAAAACTTTATTAAAAAAACAAATGGTAGAAGCAGCAGGCTCTAGTGTTGTAAGTCCTGGAGGCATGGCGATTGTTGTAAATGACTTACTTTCTCAGGTACACAATGCACCTGAGGATGAAGAAGAGTTTGAAATGATTGACTTGGAAACAGGTCTTCCTCTCGATAGCAATGATGATGAAGTTTTGCCTGAAACCTATTCCCGAGAATCTGATGCTGACTTGAAAGAAGACACACTTTTTTCAGAAGACACTCAAGATCATAAAACGGATACCGTGACAGAGCTAGAGGAGAAGGAAATAGAGGCTGCACTAGATGAAGCCTTTGAAAACTTCAAGACGAACAATAAAGTCTCATCAGAAGAAATAAAATCAGGCGATGACCTAAACCATGCTGTAAATGATGAAAAAGAGTTAATGAAAACGCTTGATGAAAGTAATTTCGATGACTTATTCCCAAAAGAATAGGATTTTGTCTGTAACTTTTTTTCTTGTTTTGACATAGGTTGTTAAAAGAATTATTACCTCTGGATATTCAATTATAGAACTGCCGGGAGGTTGATCGTGTCTAAATTAGTTCGTTTACAAAAATATATTGCTGACTGTGGAATTACGTCGAGAAGAAAAGCTGAAGGGCTTATTTCTCAAGGTAAGGTAAAAATTAATGAAAAGATTGTTCTTGAGATGGGAGTTAAGGTTAATCCCAGCGAGGATACTGTCCAGGTAAATGGCCAATATATTGACCACGCTATTGTTAATAAAATTTACGTTTTAATGAATAAACCTAGAGGGTGTGTGACAACCGTTAGTGACCCCGAAGGGCGAAAAACTGTAATGGACTACTGCCAAATTGTTAGTGAGAGAATTTATCCAGTAGGTCGATTAGATTACCTATCAGAAGGGGTTTTACTTTTAACAAATGATGGAGACTTTGCTCAAGAGGTTATCCATCCATCAAAAGGAATCGTTAAAACCTATGAGGTAAAAGTTTTTGGGCAAGTAACGGAAGCCTTAATTAAGAAGATGAAAAAAGGTGTTGAAGTTGACGGTATGTTTCTCAAAGCTGAATCGGTGAGAGTATTGAGTTTCCTCCAAAATAAAACTTGGCTTGAATTTAAACTTGCAGAAGGGAAGAACCGAGAAATTAGAAAAATTTGTGAAGCATTTGGATTGACGGTTGATAAGTTGAAACGAATGGCGATCGGGGGACTCACTTGTGACGGTGTCGCTCCAGGGAAGATTAGAGTTTTAAACAAAAGACAACTACTTGAAGCGGTTAATTCAAAAGACGGTTACAGATCTAATAAAAAATCAGTGAAAGCTCCGAGAGAAACCTTTAGAAGAGGTAAAGCTGCTGAGAGTGAAGAGTTTCACCACTTAAGAAAAGAGAGTTATTATACGACGATCGAGACAATGAAAAAGTCTGGTACAGGTGTTTATAAACATGAGGGCAATAGAAAGCCCGTGGTTAAAAATGTCGCTGAAGGTGATCAGTTGTCGTAGTGAACAACTTTTTGCTTCTCAAGGTGCTCTTGTAATACATCGATAGAATATTCAATAGCTTGCTCGTTAAAAGGGATGGAGCTCAGTGCTTCTTGTTCTTGAACGAATATTGATTTCTGAATTATACAGGCACATAGTCTCATAAACTCTGCGGAGTGGTTGAAAAAAGATTTCTCTGTTTCTGCAGACAACGTTTTTGTTAACTCCGCAACCGTTGTTTTTATTAACCTTACTTTTTCTGGTGGCATACCCTCTGTATTAAAGTCGATTGAGATGTTTTTAGGATTAGATGATTTAAAAATTGGTAACATAGGGTGATTTGCTCCATTTATAGACAAAATTTTATCGGAGATGATTTCAAATAATTTAGGGTTTTTTGATTTTAGGGCTAGACATATAGGTACAATAAGATTAGTTTAGCCATTCACCGCGGGGTGGAGCAGTCTGGTAGCTCGTCGGGCTCATAACCCGAAGGTCGTTGGTTCGAATCCAGCCCCCGCAACCAAATTTTTTCTAAATAAAAGCCCTTTGAATTAAGGGCTTTTTTTTTGCTATCGCTAAATTTATCTTTAATTAGAGACGCCTAAATTATTACCTTATATATTTCGATACCTATTATGTGAAAGAGTCTAAAGCTTTATATACATATCTTGATAACCTAAGAGTCATAGACTTAAAAAATCTATCTAATTATTTTAATCGGTTTGGCTATCTACCTTCAGTGAGAAATAAAAAGGTAATGGACTTTGGTTGTGGGCAGGGCTTGCTGTGTTTAAAGCTATTGTCAGACGGAGCGTCGGAGGTTCTTGGTATTGATAATGATGAGATTATTATAAACTTTGCTCGAGAGAAAATTCCGAATGAATTGAAAGCTCTCCAGATATCATTCACTTCAGACCCCATCGACTCTTTAAAATCAGATTATTTTGATTTAATTTTTACAAAAGATGCTTTTGAGCATTGTGATGATTTTGAGGATGTATTTTTTCATCTAAATAGAATTTTAAAACCTGGTGGATCACTTGTCGTTGGCTTTGGACCTTTGTGGAACAGTCCATTTGGAGACCACAAAATTCTTCAAGCTGCTATTGGTTTTACTCTACCTTGGCTTCATTTATTATTTAGCGATGAAATTTTGAAAGGTCTTTTTAATAACTCTTCAATGGACTCAAAGACTAGAATTATGAAAGATAAAATTGAATGTATCGATAGTTATTTAAATAAGATAACACTCGAGAGGTTCTTTAAAGTAGTTGAGGATAATTCATTTGAAATAACTTATAAAAATGTAAATGCACATCAAAATAAGTGGTTGGATTTAATTGGTAAGTTTAAAGCCTTTTCTTTTCTTGGAAAATATTGGGATAGAAATGTTTACTGTATTTTAAAAAAGAATTGATTCCTTTAAGATTTGGACTTTTGAAAAACAAGAAATTTGGACGTGATAAAATTGACAAAAAATGCGACAAGTATTCCAAGCATCGTCACACCAATATAATATTTTTGTCCAATTCTTGGAATAACCATCAAGATTAGATGAATACTCCAAACGCGAACGAGAAGCCCAATAATATTAGTGAAGAAAAACTTTACATAAGAAATGATATTAATCGTTTGGTTACCTTTAAAAGTCCAAAGACAATTTAATATATAGTTACTTGTCACCGCAAAAGGGAAAGCAAGAATTGAGCAAAACCTCACATCATATGAAAAGAACTCTTTAAAAAATGTAACGAGGAGTAAGTCAACGGCCATCCCGGATACTCCAACCATCCCAAATTTGATGAATTCGATAAGTTCAGGCTTTGCTAGGTAAAGGTAAAAGTAAAAGTTAATGAGCTTTTCAATGGAGCTAAGTTTCTGGTTGGTTTTTTCTATTTTTACATTTTCAGAGTTAGTTAGCTCTTTTATTAACTCACTCCCGTATGAGGAGTTTATGATTATCGATGGTGAAATCGATGGTGTTAAACCGATGAGCTTTAATAAAAATAGAATTAAAGAATCAATCTTCGATTGTGCGCAGACCTTTAAGAGAATATCTGTCTTTTCGTTTGATCTACTTTCACTACTTAAGTGATGAAATGTATCTTTCCAGAAAAGTTTTTTTTCTTTATTGTTCAACTATTCCTCTGTGAGTTTTTTCAAGTATTTATATTTTACTTAAATATTTTTTGATTTTGGCCATTTTTAATAAATTTTTTACAGTTTTTTAAATAAGTAGTAACTTTGGCGAAATTTTAAGGAATTTGGTAAATATGACAAAAAAAATATGCCTTACGGGAGTTAAGCCAACAGGAATACCACACTTAGGTAATTACCTTAGTGCAATGCGTCCAGCGATCGACCTGGCCAACAATGGTGATTTCGATGGCTACGTCTTTATTGCCGACTATCACTCTTTAACCAGCGTCTATGATGCAAAAAAGCTAAGCGAGGACATATATAACGTAGCAGCGAGCTGGCTTGCCTGTGGCCTTGACCCTGAAAAAGTGACCCTATATAAACAGTCGGATATTCCTGAAATTTTAGAGCTAAATTGGATCCTAAGCTGTTTTTGCAATAAAGGATTAATGAATAGAGCTCATGCCTATAAAGCAAAAGTTCAAGCAAACCTGGACAATAAAAAAGACGAAGACCAGGGCGTAAACCTGGGGTTATTTTCTTACCCTGTCCTAATGGCGTCGGATATTTTATTTTTAAACTCTGATATTGTTCCTGTTGGCCCGGACCAACTTCAGCATTTAGAAATAGCAAGGGACCTAGTTAATGCGTTTAACCATCATTATGGAGAAGTGCTAAAAGAGCCAAAGGCACTTGAAAATGAATCTATTTTGATTCCAGGCTTAGATGGAAGAAAAATGTCAAAAAGTTATGACAATACCATTCCAATCTTTTCTACAGAGAAGAAATTTAAAAAGCTTATTAATAAAATTACAACAGACTCACTTCCTCCAGAAGAACCAAAAGACCCGAGTGATTCAACAATCTTTGATTTATTTTGTTTATTTAGTAGTGAGCAGGAACAAAAAGATTTAAGTGATTGGTATAAGCGTGGAATTGGTTGGGGAGAAGCAAAGGCAGAGCTCTTTAAAGTGGCCAATCGAGAAATTTCTCCGATGCGGGAAAAATATGATCATCTTATGGCAAATAGAGATGAAATTGATGAATTGTTAGAACAAGGAGCAAAAAAAGTACGCTCTTTGGCAAAAATAAATTTAGAAAAAATTAAAAAAGTAATTGGGGTGAGAAATGTCTAACTCTGAATTGAAAATTGATTTAATTGACCGAAGAATTCTTGAGCATCTCGCTAGTGACTCTAGAAAAACATATAATGAAATAGCAGGGGACCTAAAGCTTGCAACAGCAACAATTCACTCAAGAGTCGCAAGACTTCGTCAAAGTGGAGTTATTAAAGGCTCTCACGTCGATTTAGACTTTCAAAAGCTTGGTTTTTTAGTAACAAGCTTTATTGGGGTAAACCTTGCTTCAGCAAACGGTGTGTCTCCCGTTGTTGAAAAACTAAATAGTTTTAATGAAGTAACGAGTGTTCATTATACGACTGGTCAGTATTCTTTATTTGTAAAAGTAGTGACAAAAACGACGCAGGATCTTCATTTATTTTTAATTAATAAGCTTCAAACCTTGGATGAGATTTCCTCTACTGAAACTTTTATCTCTTTGGATAATCCAATTGAGCGGTCCAGAACATTGGAATAGATTTATTTATGATAGGGATGGCCAGAGTTGATCGTTTCAGCTCTGTAAAGTTGTTCTATCAAAACGAGTCTGGCAAAACGATGAGGGAGAGTCATTTTTGAAAGTGAAAGATGATGTCTTGTAGATTCTTTAATTTCATCACCATGACCTTCGGCACCGCCGATAACAAAAATTACAGGACCAGAGGAGCTTTCAAGAAAACCAAAAACTTCTTTGGAAAACTTTGTCGATGTTTGAAGCTCACCGGTTTCTTCAAGAAGAATTACTTTCGGTGTTTGATTACCAGAGAGATTTTTTATTTTTTGAATGACTTGTTCGTCGTTTTTTTCTTTTGAGTCAAAATGTTTAAGTTCAATTGTTTCAAGCTTAAAGGACTTAACTCTTTTTAGATAATTATCTTCTTCTTTTTTTAAAGCGTCGGTTTTATTTTTTCCAACGACAATAAGAAAGACTTTTTTCATGCTCTAGAAATATTCGTTACTTGAGCTTTCAGTAGAAGCATCATCGCTGAAGTAGTATTCAGATGGTATATTTACTTTTGGACACTCGCTCCACAATTGCTCAAGCGAGTAGTTTTCTCTTGATGTCTCTAAAACGATATGAATGATGACGTCACCAAGGTCAACAAGGGTCCAATCAGCTTCTTTGGAGCCTTCAATTGAATTAACTTTGATGCCTCTTTTTTTCATCTGACGATCAATTTCTTGCGCCATCGCCTGTGCTTGACGATAGTTTGTTGCATAGCCAATTACAGTAAAGTCACATACGGAAGATTTATTATCCATATCGTAAATATTTAAATTAACTCCTTTTAGGTTCCCAAGAATCCAAGCAGAAGACATTGCAAGGTTTTGTGGGTAAGGGTAATTTTTTTCATCAGTAATAATTTTTTCAACTTCAGTAAATAAGTAGTTTTTTTCTTCCATCGTGATGTCCTAATTTATTCCAAGCTTTTAAAAAGCAAATTTTTAAGTGAGTCTATATTTCGACCGGAAACTGAAGAAATGGGGAGAACTTTTTTATCAAGCTGCTCTTCAAAAAATGTTACGTATTTCTGAATTTCTTCTTCGGCCATTGCATCTATTTTTGTCAGACAAATGAGCTCTCTTTTGTTTAAAAGATCAGCATTATATTTTTCAATCTCGGTTTTTATTGTTGTGTAGGCTTCAAATGCCTCATATTCTTCAAGGCAGTAAGATATATCAACTAAGTGAACAAACGCTTTTGTTCGTTCAATGTGTTTTAAAAATTTTATTCCAAGGCCTTTCCCCTCTGAGGCATCCTCGATAAGTCCTGGAATATCAGCGATGACTAAACTTTTCTCTCCAAGTTGTAGAACACCAAGGTTGGGTTCTAGTGTCGTAAATGGATAGTCAGCAATTTTTGGTTTAGCTTCAGAAACACTTGAAATTAAGGTTGATTTACCAGCATTGGGAAGACCTACAAGAGCAAGGTCCGCGAGAAGCTTTAATTCAAGATCAAGCTCTAGTGAGACACCTTCTTTTCCGTCGGTTGCTTTTCTGGGGGCTTGGTTTGTGGAACTTTTAAAATTTAGGTTTCCGAGTCCTCCTCGTCCACCTGGGGCTACAAGTACTCTTTGTCCATGAGTTGAAAGGTCACATACCACGTAATCTGTTTCCGGGTTTTTAATGATTGTTCCAACAGGAACTTTAACAATTAAGTCTTCCCCGTTGAAGCCGTTTCTTTGCCTGCCCATTCCGCCTAGGCCATTTTGCGCGTTGTAATTTTTTTTGCCACGAAAGTGAACGAGTGTATTTAGTTCTTTGGTTGCTTCGAAGTAAACGTCACCGCCTTTTCCTCCGTCACCCCCGTCAGGGCCTCCAAAAGGAATATATTTTTCTCTACGGAAGCTGGCACAGCCATGACCGCCGTTACCGCTTGAGACAAATATTTTTACTTCATCAATAAAACGCATATTTAACCTAATAAAAAGGGGGAACTAAAAGCTCCCCCTTTTTTGTTTTTTCTTTTAAAGAAAAGACTTAAAGAACTGAGATAGTCTTTGTTGACTTGTTGTACCAGTCAAACTTCACTTTTCCATCTCTAAGTGCAAACAGAGTAAAATCTTTACCCATTCCAACACCTTCACCTGCATGAAATTTAGTACCTTTTTGTCTTACGATAATATTTCCTGTGATGACGGATTCTCCACCGTATTTTTTAACCCCTCTCATTTTAGGGTTTGAATCTCTTCCGTTACTTGTGGAACCGCCGGCTTTTTTGTGTGCCATAGTCAGATCTCCTAATAATTAATTACTTTAAGTGTTTTTTAGCTAAAGTTGAATCGCTATCGATTTTGTCTGAATTACCTTGTCCGTCAGCTAATTCTGTAATTAAAAGACTTGTGTAATGTTGACGATGACCATTTTTCTTCTTGTAAAGACCTGGCTTTCTTTTAAATACGATAATTTTTCTTGCTCTGTCTGTTTTGATGATTTTTGCTTTTACGGTAGCACCTTCTACAACAGGTGTTCCAACAGCAGTTTTTTCACCACCAACAAATAGAACTTTTTCTAAAGTTACTTCTGTTCCAACTTCGTCTGAAAGTTTTTGAACGTCAATTAGATCACCTGCTTTTACTTTGTATTGGTGACCAGCAATTTCTACAACACTGTACATTTTATGTACTCCTAACGTTGATGACAACCCAAGGGGGTTCAGGAATCCCTAAACACTTAATAAACCCAAGGTATTAGTCTGGTTTGATTGAAGGTTTTTATTAAAAAATGGTACATTTTGTCAAGATGCAATATAAGTTTAAACCCACGAGATTTGGAGGGTTTACTTGCCATAGACTAAAGTGGCGGATAAAATTTTTTGATGATTACTGTAGATTTTGACCCTGTTTTGCTCTCTTTAGGCCCTCTCCAGGTCCGCTGGTACGGTTTAATGTATATGGTCGGCTTTTTTGTGGGCGGGCAGCTTCTTAATAAGCTGGCTTCAGAAAATATATTTTCGCCGGGTAAAAAACGAGTGGACTCACTTGTAATGCATTTGATTATTGGAATGCTTATAGGAGCGAGGCTTGCTTATGTGTTTATTTATAACTGGGGATACTATCAAAATCATTTAGGAGAAATTTTTGCGGTGTGGCAAGGTGGACTCAGTTTTCATGGAGCGATCACAGGAATGGCCGTTGCCTGCATTATTTTTTCAAAAAAGCATAAAGTTAGTCCTCTTGAAGTGACTGATGCCTGTGTTGTTGCGGGTGCCCAAGGGATCTTTTTTGGCCGAATGGGAAATTTTATAAATGGTGAGCTTTTTGGAAGAGTGACAAATTCCTCTGTAGGGATGATCTTTAAAAATGGTGGCCCAATGCCCAGGCATGCATCCCAATTGTATGAAGGGATTAGTGAAGGTTTAATACTTTGGTTCATTTTATGGATGCTTAGAAAAAAAGTAAGTCACTATGGGGTCCTGACAGCAATATTTCTAAGTGGTTATGGGGTGTTTCGGTTTATTGTTGAATACTTCAGAGAGCCAGATACTCAGCTAGGTTATTATTTTGGAGGGGCTTTGACGATGGGACAGATTCTCTGTTTAGTTCAAATAGTTGCCGGCTTAACCGTGATGTTTTTATTTAGATCAAAAGAGAGCCTTCAAAGAAAAGCCGTCGCAGCATAAAAAGCTTTATTCAAAAAGAGTGAGATTCTCTTCAAGGATTTTTCCAATAGATTTATAAGTTGGTGGCAGCTTAGTTTTTGCGGCAACTTGGGAGTAAAACACAGGAAAGCATGTAATCGTGCACTCACCTGAGTAGTAGATATCAACTTCGTTATTTGACCAAATGTAGTATCCGGTTCCATTTTCGAAGTAGTACTCGTTTTGTTTTCCATAGCGCTTTATAAGATCTCGGTGAAAAAAGTCATGGAGGAGGTAGCTTGGAGGCCTGACGTAGAAATCAAGTATTTCGTTATCAACGTGCTGAATGATTATAGGGTAGTCGTATCCATCTTTATTTTTAATTGTGTAAAGCTTAACTTCTTGAGCATTTTTAATTTCAAGTTGAATTGGAGCTCCAAAGGACTTTGGGATTTCACTGACTTTTTTTCCTGGCGCAAATGAGGTGAGTTGAGTGAAGTCAAATTGCGGGAAAATGCTTTCTTGAGCAAAGGTATTTAAAGAAAATAGAAGGATTAAAAGTTTTACCACTTCGATATTTTATCTTTTTTTTGATTAGGAAAAAATTTTATTTTTGAATTTATGAAATATTAAGCACCTGGACGCTTGGACGGTTTAGAATTCACGCTATAGAATGCTATGATTAAGGATTTGAAACGCATCTTCCAAGGAATGTGATGAAACTAGTTTTAGTGGGAATATTGACGATACTTTTAAGCTCTTGTTCTACAGCTGAGTTTAAAAACTTTTTTGCCAAAAAAGAAAAAAAACAAAACGTAGAAAGTCAAAAGTCGAATAATGTTCAAGGCCTTGTTGATTCGGGCGTAGAGGTTGATGTTGAAACTGGCGAGACCTTTGAAAAAGAACAAGAAGAAATCGAAAAGATTGTTGGAAGCTCGTCCATCACTAAAAAAAATGCGCACAAGCGTGGAACATTCTTTCTCTATGGAGCGGAGCACTTAGAGCTTGAAAATAACTACTTCGATTTTCCGGTAAAATACAACAAGCAAGTCAAAAGATGGATTCACTACTTTACGGGTAAAGGAAGAAAACATTTTTTAAGGTACGCAGAGCGTGCAGGAAGGTATGCGCCGGTCATGGCAAAAATTCTTGACGATGCTGGGCTTCCAAAAGATTTAATCTTTCTTGCCATGGCCGAAAGTGGGTTTAGAAATACGGCCAGATCTTGGGCGGCGGCAGTAGGTCCTTGGCAATTTATGCCATACACGGGAAGAAAGTTTGGCCTAGAGATTAATTGGTACCTTGATGAAAGAAGAGATCCGCTTAAAGCATCAATTGCGGCGTCAAAATATCTCACGAGACTTTATGACATTTTTGGTAACTGGGAGCTCGCTGCCGCCGGATATAACGCTGGTGAAGGCAAGATGATGCGAGCTATTAAGCGCTATAAGACAGAAAATTTTTGGGAAATAATTAAAGGCAGGTACTTAAAGCCTGAAACTAAAAACTACGTTCCAAAAATTATGGCCCTAGCGATCATTGGAAAAAACCTTAAATCATTTGGCTTTGATAAAGTTAGCTTTCAGCAGACCTTAGATTTTGAAGTTATCACTGTTGCTGAAGAGTCTGATTTATTTAAGGTCGCTGAGGCGATTGGGGCGACATACGAGGAGCTTCATAAATGGAACCCTGAATTGATGCGCTGGATGACTCCTCCAGGAATGGGAGCGTATGATTTACGCGTTCCTCCTGGATATAAAAAGAAGTGGGATAATTGCTGCGTTAATAAAACAGCGGAATATGTGGCGAGTGATTATCAGATTTACCGAGTTAAAGGAAAAAGAAGCACTCTTAATGATGTGGCCAAAAAGTTTAAAATCAAAAAGTCCTATGTGCTCGCTGATTTAAATGGGATTAAAAAGAATAAACGGCTTAAAAGAAGACAAAAAGTTAAACTTCCGTTTAGGTTAGGGCAATCGAAAAAAGATCCAATGTATGCGGATCTTTATTATAAGCCTCGTCGAAGTGTGGTCAGAAAAAGAACCTATAATAAGCACATAAAAATAGCGAAAAAGCGCGGAAAGCTCATTTCAAGCCCATCGACGTACCACACGGTTAAGCGTGGTGATACACTCTGGAATGTGGCAAAAAAGTATAATCTCTCTGTTTACACGTTAATTAGATCAAACTTAAATATTCTCAATCGCCGAATGATTCGCGCGGGAGATAAGTTGGCCGTCAGATAAATAAGAAAAATAAAAAACGAGGAAAAAATGGATTTTTCAAAGTTAAGAGAATCAGTGAACACTCAAGAAGTTCAAACGACGATTAAAGAAGTTGAGCATCTTTATGTTGGAATTAATCCTTATATTGCTAAGCATGTGCTTGGAAGTGATGTTGAATCAAAAATAATTATTCTTGATAATCCTCTTGATCTTCATGATTTAAGATTTAAAGGTCCTAGCATCGATAGATACTTAGATGAACAAAGTAGTGTGAGTAACGATAAAATATATGAAGCTGTTTTCTATAAAGACGGAAAGTATAAATCTTTTGGTGGCCGAACTCAGCCTCAAGAGTTTTTTTCGGGGGAAGAATTTTATTCATCTAAAGCAAGACAAATGGATGAAGAGACTTTTTATGGTTGTTCATTAGAAAACGTTAAAACTAGTATTGAGTCTGTCTGCCAAGAAAGTATTGTCATGGACATGGAGTTTCTTGAGTCAGAAGTTATTGTGCGCTTAGCTGATAATGAAGTTATTAAGGCAAAAAAGATCTTTTTTGGTAAGTCTGTACCGGAGCTTGTTGAATTAACAAAAAATAAAGAGATCTACGCCAAAGATTTTCTGAATAACCTTGATCTTCTTGCAGGTCCTGAAAAACTAATCATTGAGTTTGAAATAAATGTGGATAAGTTTGAAAAAAACAAAACTTACTTCATTCCTTTTTCTCAAAATCAAGAATCAGGTCATTTTATTGGAGAATTCTGTGAGAACTCAACCGGAGTAATGGGAAAATTCATTTTTCATCTAAATAATGAGGACCCAAGCGAGCAATATCTAACAACGGTGATTAAAAAGTTAAAATCGACCCTTCGTCGATTATTTGAACTGAGTGAGTCAAATTTTTTAAGTGAGTATATCTATCTTGATCGTTCCCCGGCGCCTGTTAGCGGTGAATTACGAGATTCGAGCGATGGGCTTGAAAATATTTATGGACTTAAAATCATTTCAGCTTACGGAACTTGCTCTGAAATAAAGAGTTCTTATTCTCACCAACAAGGCTTAACATCACTTAATTACTGAGTTTTTTGTAAATAAAAAGGGTTGACAAAAACACGGGACGCTTTGAAACTTAATATTATATAAAAAAAGTTTATAAACCGAATTACATCGAAGTAATTCACTTTTAATCTTTTCAAGGAGAGATAAAATGAAAAAACACATCGTAGTTGCTGCTGGACTTGCAGTTTTATCTACAGGGGCTTTCGCTACTAAAGCTAGAATGACTGCCCTTAACCAAGACGCTTCTTTTGGTTCATTTTACATGGATGATGAAAGAAATGCTTTTCGTTCTGCTGGTGCATTCTCTGGTAACTATGTTTACCTAGAGCACGGTACTAGTGCAGATGCTGCCGGTGGTGTAGCTGGTAGCGCCGAAGGTGGTTTCTTTAGAGAAGGTGGATCATTAAGTTATGGTCTTTACCTAAACTCTGATACTTATAATAATCTTACTGAATCAGCGACTCCAGTTGAGTCTGGTAGAGCAGACTTTTTTGTTTCTGGTAACTCAGGAATGAAATGGGGTGCACGTGTTGGTTATACATCACTTGTTAGAGAAGCTAACAATATTGATGTTTCTGCATTTGACTTTTCTGTTAATGCAGACCTTGGTGGTGCAAACGTTTGGTTTACAATGGTACCAGGTGTTGAGACTCTAACAGGCGTTGAAACAGAAGCTGATATGAGACTAGGTGCAACTTACGGAATGGGTGATCACACTCTATTTGCTGAGTACGACTCAGAAGGTGGAGATAAGGATGATGACGCACAAACTACTTTAGTTGTTGGTGCGGCGAGAACTCATTCTACAGATTCTGGAATGTGGTTCTACGATATCTCTTACAATATGGTTACAGCTGTCGGTTACCAAGATGGAACTGATAGAACTTCTCTTCCTGTAACATTTGGTTTTGAGACAAAAGCAACTTCATGGTTAACTTGGAGAGCGTCAATCAAGCAAAGTTTAATGGGTGCTTTAGATGCTAATGGTTCTGAAACTTTAGCAAGAACTACTAACCTTGGTGTTGGCGCTTCTTTAACTTGGGGTAGCTTAAGAATTGACGGAACAGTTAACAGCTTAGCTGGTGCTAACCTTGGAACAAACGACTTCATGTCAAACGTTTCAGCTGTTTACAACTTCTAATTTAAGCTAGATTTAATTTAGATAGAAAAGGGCGCTCGAAAGAGCGCCTTTTTTTTGTTGGCGAACCCAAAATGCTCTGAAATAATTCTGTCTTAAATTTATTTGCAAATAAATTGTAACTTTCAAGGAGATTGAAAATGAAAAAACATTTGATTGTAGCTACTGGATTAGCTGTATTATCAACAGGCGCATTTGCTTCAAAAGCAAGAATGCAAGCAATGAATCAAGGGGCGACTCTTGGATCATACTACATGTATGACACAAGAAACATTTGGAGAACACCAAACGCTCTAAATACTAACCCTGAATTTGTTATCACTGAATGGGGAAGCCAAGACACTGCAGAAGGTGGTTATTTTAATTCTTCAGCAAGCGTTAACTATGGTGTTTATTTAAACGCTGATGCACTTGGAAACGTTCAAGACGGAACAGCGGTAAACGCTCAAAGATTTGACGTATTTGTTTCTGGTAACTCTGGAATGAGCTGGGGTGCTCGTTTAGGTTACGCTTCAGTAATGGATGACTCAAACAATGAAGATGCAAACGGATTTGATTTCTCTGTTTCTGCTGATTTAAGTGGAGCAAACGTTTGGCTAACATACGTATCTGGAACTGACGCGACAGCTACTGGTGGAGATGAAGTAAATAATGATCTTGCTTTAGGTGCTACTTACGGAATGGGTGATTACACTCTTTTTGGTGAGTACCAATCAGAAGGTAACACTGGTGACCTAGATGCTTCTACAACAATGACAGTTGGAGCTGGTAGAACAATGAGCATGAGTGATTCTGCGACAGTATTTTATGATGTAAAATTAGTTTCTACATCTAACACTGCGCAAAATGGCACATTTACTCAAGACGCTTCAAGCATGATGATTCCTGTTACTTTTGGTGTAGAGTCAAAAGCAACAAACTGGTTAACTTGGAGAGCTTCTTTATCTCAAAGTCTTTACGGAACATTTGAAGCAGCAAATGGCAATGAATCAACTGACCAAAGAACAATCTTAGGTGTAGGCGCTTCATTCATGTATGGAAACCTACAACTTGATGGAACAATTGCAACTGCTGCAAACGGAACACTAGGTTACGATAACGGCAACGGCGATGATGACGTAATGTCTAATGTATCTATGACTTATACTTTCTAATTTAGAAAATATATTTCTCTTTCTTGAAAAGGCCCGCGGGAGATTTTATCTTTCGCGGGTTTTTTTTAGCCTTTATTTTTAGCCTTTATTATGATGAAAAAAATATTACTTATTCTTGGACTTTTAATCCTTTCAATCGCAAGCTTTTCTGGTTTTGATTTGACGACAAAAATGGGACTAATTACTGCTGTTATTGCTATTTGGTGGATCTTTGAAGTGCTACCACTTTATGTCACTGCATTGATTCCGATTGTCTTTTTTCCAATAAGTGGAATCATGACAGCAAAAAAAGTTGCGCCCATTTATATGAGTCCCATTTTATTTTTATTTATCGGTGGTTTTTTAGTGGCGATGGCCATGCAGGAGTGGGGCCTACATAAAAGAATCGCGCTTCATATAATTTCTTGGTTTAAAGGTGGAGTCGCCAGTCTCCTTTTTGGGTTTATGGTTGCCACTTATTTTTTATCCATGTGGATATCAAACACCGCGACGGCTGTCATGATGGTCTCTATTGGGTTAGCGGTTATTAAAAATTACGAAGAAATCCTGGGGGAAAATGACGAGGCAAAAATCTTTTCTCAAGGGTTAATGATTAGTATCGCTCACGCGGCAACCATTGGCGGTATGGCCACACTTGTCGGTACTCCACCAAACATGGCGCTTGTTAGAATTTTTTCGATGAATTTTCCTGAAGCATCAGAGATCTCTTTTGCCTCTTGGATGCTTATGGGAATTCCTATGAGTTTTTTAATCCTTCTCGTCTCATGGACATGCATTACAAAAATTCTTTTTCGAAAAAAAGAAATCCCAACTCTTGGGCAAGATCTTATTGAGTCAGAAAAAAATGGGCTTGGAAAAATAAAGTTTGAAGAAAAAATAGTTCTTTTAATTTTTTCATTGATGGCCGTGACATGGATTTTTAGAAGGGATGTTATGATTGGAGATTTCTCAATCCCCGGATGGTCTTCACTATTAACTTACGGAAAAAATATTGATGATGGAACAGTTGCTATTTTTTATGCAGTGATTTTATTTATGATTCCAAGTAAGCAAAAAAATAAAAATATTCTTTCGCAAAAAGCTATTTCAAAAATACCCTGGGAGACGATTATTTTATTTGGGGGTGGTTTTGCGCTAGCAAAAGGGATTCAAGTAAGTGGGTTAAGTCAACAAATGGGGGAGTACTTTTCAGAGTTCGCGAGCTCTTTTCCTAGGTTAGTTGTTTTTAGTATTACTTTTGGAATGAGCTTTTTAACTGAGCTGACAAGTAATATGTCTTCAACCGAGATGATTCTTCCTATTCTTGCCTCAATTGCAAAAGCCTCAAATATCTCACCGCTATCAATTATGATACCTGCAACATTGGCAGCGTCGTGTGCCTTTATGCTTCCGGCGGCGACAGCGCCAAACGCCATTATTTTTGGTTCAAGACGAGTAAAAATAAAAGACATGGTTAAGGTGGGGATCGTTGTTAACCTTGTAAGCGTTGTTTTAATTTATTTTGTGAGTATTTTTATCGTTGATATAATTATGTGAGATATTATTTTGTGAAATTAATTTGTCTTAACGCTTCATAAGCGGCTGCGCAGGCGGTGTTAGATAGATTAAGAGATCTAATATGTTCACTGTACATGGGAAGCGTTACAAAGCTTTCCGGAAAGCGTTTAAAAAACACTTCTGGTAGGCCTTTCGTTTCACTACCAAAAATAAGATAGCATTCAGAGTTGTAACTATTTTCGTAGTAGGGCTTTTTTGAAAAGCGACTAAAAAAGTGCATGGACTCATTCGTTGGTTTTTCAGCTTCGTAAAAATCATCAAATGAATCATATTCGCGAAGATCAATATGTTTCCAGTAATCAAGCCCTGCGCGTCGGAGAGCCTTTTCTGTGATTTCAAAACCGTAAGGCTTTATGAGAATGAGTCTTGCGCCAAGAGCAACACAAGTACGCCCGATACTCCCGGTGTTACCGGGAATATCTGGACGATGTAAAACAATGTTTATCAGTGGTTTGGACATTAAGACCTTAAGAGTTTCTTAGGTAATCAACAAGCGTTCTGATTATTAGACCTGAACCACCTTTTTTTGGACAGTAGGGAAGGTGTCCTTGAGAGTCACCAATACCAGCGATATCCAAATGCGCCCAAGAAATATCATCTTTAATGAAGTTTTCTAAAAATGCTGCTGCTTTTGCTGTTCCACCAAAACGAGAACCACCAATGTTTTTTAAATCAGCAATATTTGATTTCATATCTTCGTGGAACTCAGGAATTATTGGAAGTTGCCACATGTACTCACTCGTATTTTTTGCAGACTTAAGTAGTGATCCGATAAGCTTATCATCGTTACCAAGAACCGCGGCAGTTTCACTTCCCACAGCAACAAGACAAGCACCAGTTAATGTCGCCGCGTCGATGATAGCATCTGGCTTTAGATCACAGGTGTAATCAAGACAATCCGCAAGAACAAGTCTTCCTTCCGCGTCTGTATTTAAAATTTCAACAGTTGTTCCAGAGCGAGCTGTAACAATTGAGTCTGGCATTGTTGCGTGCTCGTTAACAGCATTATCAGTCATTCCAAGAACACAAGTTACTTTCACAGGAAGCTCTAAAAGAGCAGCTGCTCTAAATGCTCCATAAAGAGTAGAAGATCCGGCCATATCAAACTTCATGTTAACCATGGATCCACCTGGCTTAAGTGAGTATCCACCAGTATCAAAAGTTAAACCTTTTCCAACAAGAGCGATGTGCTTTGTATTTTTTGTTACTTTTTTAGGCGTATAAGTTAGATGAACCATTTGTGGCTCAAAAGCGGAACCGGCGTTAACAGATAAAAATAGACCTGCGCCCATTTTTTTAAGTTCTTTTTTTCCGTGAACCTTTACTGAAACACCATTTATTTTCGCCACGTCTTTTTTAACTGCTTTTGCATAAGTTTCTGAGTTTAAAACGTTTGGAGGAGAGTTAACGAAGTCTCTTGCAACCGTGATTGACTCGGTAACAAGAAGAGTCTCATCAACGACCTTCTGAAGTTTTTTTACTGTCGCAGCTTTTTCTTTTGTGTCTAGGTTAATGGTTTTAAGCGTTGATTCCGCTTTTTTTGTTAAATGCTCATCAAATGAATAAGTAGCTAGCTCCACCCCTTCAATAACCGCATTTACAGTTGTATCGAGTCCTTTCACTTTCAATGACTCAAGGTTTAACGTTAGTGAATTCGCTTTTGTTTTTGTCACTGTTGCAAGTTTTGCCATTTCTCTTCTCAAGTTTTCAGCAGAGAAGCTCTTTTTTGATCCTAATCCCAGAGCGACAAAGTTTTGTCCTTCAATTGAATTGAAGTAAACTGTCTCACCTGCTGATGCTTTAAAGTTTTTGGCCAGAGTTAATCCACTAAAAAACTCTTTTAATGATTTATCCCAAGCGCTGGAGAATTTAAGTTCTTTTTCTTCGTTAAATACCGGTAAAACAAGAATATCGCTTGAAGTGAAGTCTTTTGTTGAGGTTAAATTATATTTCATTGGTTCTCCTTTTTTGTGAGGATGAATTAGATAATTACTGACTTTTAATCCTGGTAATCGGGCGGTAAACTATCATCAAAGCTTTGTTTTGGCCATTTGCGCTAAATTAAGGTTTTGTGTTTTGGAGCTATTAAAATTAAGACCTTACGGGTGGTTTTGTGCATCGAATTCTACAGCGATATTTTTTATATAACTTTATAGGGCCATTTGTTGGGGCAAATTTATTTTTTATCGCTTTCTTACTTACTTTTCAGTTGTTTCGTATAATGGAGCTCGTCGTCCAAAAAAACGTTGAAATTCTGACGATACTAGAACTAGTGGGCCATATTTGTATTACTTTTATCCCTATGGCCACTCCTTTGGCCGGGTTTTTCGCCATTATTTTTGCGATGGGGAAGATGAGTGAAGACGCTGAACTTGTCGCGATGAAGTCACTTGGTTTTTCAAAGATTCAAATTTTTCTTCCATTTTTAATTACTGCAGTTTTTATGGGTGCTGTTTTATTGAAAGTGAATCAAAATATTATTCCTTATTCTCAAAAAGTATTTAAGACCCAAGTGCTAAAGTTATCTTCAAAAAGCTTGCTTAGTGAAATTAAACCAAATCAGTTTTTTTCAGATATTCCCAACATGGTGTTATTTGCTGAGGAAGTGAAAAATGACGGAAAAGATTTTAAAAAAGTTTTTATGAGCTTTGAAGACAAAGAAATGGAGCAGGTGATTACGGCAACTTCAGGAAAGTTGATTGTTGAAGAAGAAAAAGGAGCGACACCCAAAATCTTTTTCCGATTAAAAGATGGTGTTGTTCTTAAGACAAAAAAGAATCTTTCTTATAATAAGCCTTCAAGGATTCAAAAAATTAATTTTGATGAATACTTTTTTCCTATTACTAGTATTTCTGGTGGCGCAGTCAAGGTGTCTAAAGACTCAACGTTAATGAGTGAGCAATTAAAATTAAAGATTAAAAAACTTAAAAAGAAAATGGCGTCTGCTTCTGGGCAAAAAAAAGAAGGTCTTCGTTTCTCAATTGCAAAAGCAACATTAGAGCTTTTGAATAGATATAATTCACCAATTCAGTTTTTTCTTTTTTTAATTGTTGGTTTTTCTATTGGACAAAAAAATATGCGTTCTCAAAAACAGTCAGGGAATTCTAAAAGCTTTGTTTTTGTTTTGGTTTATTTTTTATTTTTCTTTTTTTGCATTTCTCAAGCAAAGAAGCTTGTGATTTCTCCAGAGATGGCGATATTTTTTCCGACAATTGTAGGTCTTAGTTATGGAGTGAATCTTTTTAGAAAACTAGATTGGAATTCTTAGTCTTTTTTCACCGCTTTTGATGAGACAAATTGCTTACCCTCATTGTAGTAAAACAAGGGAAGTTTATAGTTTTTAGACGCACTTTTGGGAAAAACGAGACTTCTTATTCCGTTACTTGATGCAACTTTCAGAATTCTATCGTTATGGTAAAGAGTGACAACATTAGAGTTACCAAGAACAAGAGAAGCTTCGTTACTCAGTATCATTAGCTCCTGGTCATCTTTTAGAATTTTTTGAATAACTTCACCGCTCTCTTTTTTTTGGTAAGCAAGCCAAGTTTCTCCACCAGTTGCCTTTACAATGATCCTTTCTGAAAAATTAGACTTCTCGTAAAGAAGTGTCTCGCTAAAATTGTCATTAATAAAATCTGAATCTTTTGAGCTATCAACTTTATAGTTGGAGTTGGGAAAAGGCTTAAAGGTTATTGTTGAATCCTCCAACTCTTTATTGTCTTCAGGTTCTTTTTCAACAGGTTCGTCTTTTTTTACAGAGATGACACTTTGATCTAATTCATTTTCACTAATAATTGTTTCGTTACTAGGAGCATGGAGAGGTGTGTCGCTGGAGAGAGTGACTGTTTTTATTTTAACTTGACCCTCTTTTTCAGGAGTCTTTGTTAGGGCTTGGTAAATTCCATAGCTACCAAAAACAATCGCTAAAAACGCAGCTCCAATGAATAACTTATTTTTTGAAGACTCAGTTTCGTCATGATTACTAAAACGGCCCTCTATATTTGGTGTGGTTAAATTTTGATGAAAGTTTTTTTCAAGCAGGCTTTGTGCTTGTTGATCAGATACTTTTAAAACTTTACAATAATTTTTAATGAATCCTTTCAGGTAAACTTTTTTAGGGAGTGACTGAAAGTTTTCTTTTTCCAGGTTTTCTAAAATTCGCTCACTAATTTTTGTTTCAATGGATATTTGCTTTATAGAGAAACCGATCTCAATTCTTTTTTGCTCTAGGTATTTACCTAGAGAAAGAGAGTCTTCTTTTTTTTGTGGCGCTACTTGAGGAGAGCTTTTACTTTCCAAAGGGTTGTCACTTTTATCGTCATCACTTTTTTTATTTAGATCGTTTTCTGTCTGGTTTACTTGAGACATCTTTGCCCTTCTTATCTAAAAGTCGATTGAATCTAATTCTGTCTTCAGCGGAGTATTATGTTTTTTTAGTCTTAAATCAAGGATAGGATCATTTTTAGTAAGCTTTTCCAACCTTAATTTTGCCATTTTTGAAAAATCAGACTTTGGAAAGCTAGAGATCAGTTCCATATATTTATTTACTGCTTTTTGGCTCTCCGATAACTGCTCCCAGGTGTAGCCCAGATAGTAAGTCGAGTTGGGGTATTTATAGCATAAACCATTTGAGCCCTCTCTAAAGTTCTTTATGGCCTTGCTGTATTTTCTTTGGGAAAGATAGAATTTTCCAAGTTTCAGGTGACTAGGGCAGTAATCTTCTCTTTCTTTAATAGATTTTTCTAGGTAGCTAATCATCTGGTTTAAACGATTTTCTTTTTCAGCAATAACGGCAAGATTGTAAAATGTTCTGTACTGATGGGAGTAGATCAAGTCTTTTTGGACTTGCTTGTACAAATCTTTTGCCTCTTGCAACATATTCGAGTCAACATAGATGCTAGCGAGATTATTTTTAGCATCAGAGTTCTTAGGGTCGAGCTTGATCGCTTTTTTTAGTAGATTAATCGCAGTATTACGCTGCTTTTTGAAATAATATGCCATTGCCATATTATTTATAATTTTTGAGTTATCGGGATCGAGTTCATTGGCCTTCAGAAGAAACTCAAGCGCTTTTGTATAATTTCTTGAAATTAAATTTTCTGTTCCATGCCCATAGTAGAGTTCAGCCTTTCTAAGGGTGATTTTCTTTTGCTTATTTGTAGAGCAGCCAAGAAGGCTAAAAATGAAAAAAAGACCGATTATAAGTTTCATAAATGCTCCTGAAGCTAGTTTTCTCTTGATAATATTAAACTGGTTGACCTAGTGTGGCAAAAAGAAGCGTCTTGTTAAAGGTTAATTTTTATAGGAAAACTAGGCCTCTTATAAACGTAAATGAAGATTCGATATATTATTTAGTAATGCAGCGGTTTTACCAAAAAATTCCTTTGATAGTTGAGCTATTTATAAATGGTTTGTTTATTGTTGTTTACTCTTTAGACCTCCTTGGGAAGATGCCCTCAGGGATACCGTTGAGGTATGTTGACCTTTTTTATCAGGTTTTTTTGGTTGTTGTTCCTTTTATTATCGTGCTCTCGATTGTTTCAAACTTTATTTTGAGTGAAAGTATTGAGGACTTTTTTAGAAAGTATATATTTTCATTAATTGTTATCATACCGATGGTTCTAACGCAGGGAGATAAAGAGTTTTGCTACTGGTTGTCGTCAGCACATTTATTGTCTTCACTGCTTACTCTCTATGAATCTGATATTCCAAAGTATCAAGTTACAGAGCTTGGTGAGGTATTGACGCCTGTTCAGTCTTTTCTTCGGCATATAAAACTATCTCCAGCTCAAATTGTTACGACTTCATTTATGGGGATTATTCTTGTGGGAGCTCTGTTATTGATGATCCCTATTGCGACAGTTGGAGATGACTCTCTTGGTTTTTGGGATGCACTTTTTATTTCCACTTCAGCGACCTGTGTCACAGGTCTTTCAACTATTTCTGTCGGTGGTGATTTAACTGTATTTGGCCAATCAATTGTTTTGATACTGATTCAAATTGGTGGGCTTGGGATTATGACCCTTTCCTCTTCGATGATGGTTTTAATAGGAAAATCGTTTGGAATGAAAGACCGTATTATACGTCAAGACCTTTTAGGTGTTTCCTCATTAGAGGATATTATGGCGATGATTAATGATATTATTCGCTACACATTAATTATTGAGCTGTGGGGAGCAATCGTTTTAACCTTTGCTTTTATTTATGATGGCTTTGATTTTACGACGTCTCTTTATTACGGATTTTTTCATAGTATCTCTGCGTTTTGTAATGCAGGATTTGCATTGTTTGATAATAGTTTAGAATCTTATGCGACAAACCCCTTAGTTCACGGAACTATTTCAGTGCTGGTAATCCTGGGTGGATTAGGATTTATCGTTTTAAAAGAGTTAAAAGAGATGATTTCAAAAAGAACGGCCCTTGTTAGGATGAGTCTTCATACGAAAATTGTTTTGACGACCTCAATATTTTTAACTTTTGGCTCATTTTGTTTTATTTTTTTCGGAGAGTTTTTAAACTCCCTAGACTCATACTCTTTGTGGGATAAAGTTCAAATTTCATTTTTCCAGGCAGTCACACTTAGAACTGCTGGGTTTAACACACTTGATTTAACTAGCCTTAACGCCTTTACCATCTATGGAATGACTTTATTTATGTTTATTGGTGCTTCTCCCGGCTCTACCGGAGGAGGAATAAAAACAACGACTCTTGCCATTTTACTTCAATCAATTCGTTCCACACTATCTGGAAAAAAAGATATTGAGTTCTTTGATCGAAGAATTCCTTCTCAGTTGGTCGTTCGGGCAACAGCAATAACCTTTATATCGATTATACTAACGTCGTTATTTATTCTCATTTTAATGAAAATTGAGTCTCAACAGAGTTTCTTACCTCTGTTTTTTGAGGTAATAAGTGCCTCCGGTACAGTTGGTCTTAGTCTAGGGGTGACGCCATTTTTATCTATTGCAGGTAAAGTTGCTTTATCGCTTCTTATGTTAATAGGTAGAATTGGCCCATTAACTTTGGCCTTGGCCATTGGAGAGCAGAAGAAATTAGGGGGCAAAATTGACTACCCTGATGGAAAGATTTTGATTGGGTAAAATAGAAGGTAGTGAAACTTAAAGGTTTTTTATGATTGTTGCCGTCATCGGGCTTGGAACATTTGGGTCAAAAACGGCCATAAGTCTTTATGAAAAAGGCGCAGAGGTAATTGCTGTTGATCTAGATGATAACCTGGTTGAGAAAATTAAAGACAGAGTAACTCACGCAGTTACGGCAAACGTAACTGATGAAAGAGCAATGAGATCAATTAACATCTCTGATGTTGATACGGCAGTCGTTGCTATCGGTGATAATATTGAGACCAGTATTCTTGCCGTGGCCATGCTTAGAAAGCTTGGGGTTGGACGAGTTATCGCGCGGGCAACATCTGTACTGCATCAAGAGGTTTTAAGAGAAATTGGTGCCAGTGAGATTATTAAAGTTGAAGAAGAAATGGGGGAGATTATGGCCTCTAAAATTATTGCTCCTCACGTATTGCAACGTTATAACTTTGCAGCAGGGTACTCTCTTGTCGAGTTAAAGCTTGGAAAGAACTTTCAGGGGAAAACGTTGGTTGAGTCTAAGATTAGGCAAATATATAATCTCAATATTGTTGCTCTACAAAAGCGAGTCCCTTTTATAACTGAAGAAGGGAAAAGTGCTTATAGGGTAAATATTAATGATACGCCTATGCCAATGGATATTATTGAAGAAAATGATGTCGTTGTTTTGGTAGGAAGTGAGAAAAATTTTAATAGGTTATTTAGTGACCTTGAAGATAGTTAGGGAAGAGGGTTAATTGAATTTATCACTAAGAAACAGAGTGGCCATAAGTTTTATCGTTGCAAATGCGGTGGTACTCCTTATTTCCTTTTCCGTTTTTCAATATTTAAACTCACTTAATAAAGACATTGATGAAATCACTTTTAAATCAAACCGAGTCTCAATGCTGACTGATGAGATTCGTATTTCCGCTGTTTTAATTTTAAAGCGTCAGCGGGAGCTTCTGTCCAAAGGTGCTAATGAGCAAAGAGTTCAAAAGATTATTAACTCTTGCGAGAGTTTTTCCAGTCTTTTGCATACTCTTGACGGTTATTATGAAGACCCTGAGGTTAAAAAAACAATGGCCAAGATGATCTCTTACGTAGACTCCTTAAAGGTTGTTTTATCTAAAGCCACAATTTATAGTCGAGATAATGCGGGCATGGCATCTATTAGTGATCTGTCGGACAAAATCCTTGAAACATTTTCAGATCTTCAAGATATTCAGATATCTCAAGAAGTAAAAAAAGATAAAAATATAAAGCAGATTATTGTTGAGACGAAAAAAAATATGATGATTGTTCTCATTATTGGCTTTCTTGGGACAATTGTTTTGGGGCTCGTTGTTCCAGGTAAAATAGCTCTTCCTTTTAAAAAAATTAATGATGCGATACGAGAACTTCAGGACTGTAATTTTGACGTTTCTATTTTTTATAATCAGGATGATGAAATTGGTGAGATTGCACGAGAAATGAATAAAATGATTCATTCTTTTAAGGTTTTTGATGAGTTAAGGACAGATAGAATTTCGGTGGAAAGAAGGAAGTTTGATACACTTGCGAATATGACCAAGAAGCCAGTGCTTGTTTCAAATGCTGAGGGGCAGTTAATCTATTTGAATAATAAAATGTACGATATTTTGAATTTTGAGTCCCAAGATGTGATTGGCAAAAGCATGGAAGAAGCATTAGTACCTCAATCCATCAGGGAGTCCTTTGAAATAGCGATTAAAAGACGAACAAAGATAGAAAATACGGAAATAAAAATTCTGGCCAAGTCTGATGATGAGTCTGCTCAAAACGGTAATCTAGGAACTGAATTAAATGAATCTGGAGAGGATATAGCCGGAGAGGTTGCTGAGCTAGAGGAAGTCTTATTCAATGGTTATGCGAATGTTATTCCTGTCAGAGGGAAAGATAGTTCCCTTGATTACTACCTTATGGTATTGTCCACTCAAGTATTCGTATAAATAATTAATTATTCTTAGGGCCTTTTGGCAGAGTCGTTAAATGAAACAAAAAAACATTAGAAATTTTTCTATTATTGCGCACATCGATCATGGAAAATCCACTCTTGCTGATCGCATGATTGAACTTTCAGGAGCGATAACTAATAGAGAAAAGAAAGATCGTCTGCTTGATAATATGGATATTGAAAAAGAGCGTGGAATTACGATTAAGGCTCAGACAGTAAGAATTAAATACAAAGCAAAAAATGGGGAAACTTACGATTTTAATCTGATTGACACTCCGGGTCATGTGGATTTTAGCTACGAAGTATCTAGATCTTTAGCCTCTTGTGACGGCGCTTTATTAGTTGTTGATGCATCTCAGGGTGTAGAGGCTCAAACTCTTGCGAATGTTTATATGGCGCTTGAAAATGATCTTGAAGTTGTCCCTGTTTTGAATAAAGTTGATCTGCCACATGCTGATGTTGAGAGAGTTCGTACCGAAATCGAAGATGTCATTGGAATTGATGCCAGTGAAGCGGGCGAAATTTCAGCTAAATCAGGACTGGGAGTAGAGGACTTATTTGAACAACTCGTAAAAGAAATTCCACCTCCAACTGGTAATCCAGAAAACCCTCTTCAGGCACTTATCTTTGATTCATGGTTTGATACTTATCAAGGGGTTATTATTCTCGTGCGTGTCTTTGAAGGAAAGCTTTCAAAGAGAGATAAAATTTACCTTAAGCACTCTGATAAAGAGTATGAGATTTTAAAAGTAGCTGTTAATACCCCGTTTTTCACTGAGCTTGATCATCTTGAAGCTGGCGAAGTTGGAATGTTAATTTGCGGAATAAAAAATATTAGAGATGTTGCGGTCGGAGATACAGTTGTTCATTCAAAGAAAAAAGACACTCCGAACCTTCCTGGTTATGAAGAAGTAAAGCCGATGGTTTTTTGCGGTGTCTTTCCTGTCGATAGCCCTGACTATGAACTACTTAAAGAATCTTTAGAAAAACTGGCATTGAATGATTCATCTTTTACCTATGAACCAGAAACCTCAGGTGCTCTTGGCCTTGGCTTTAGATGTGGTTTTTTAGGCCTTCTACATATGAATATTATTCAAGAAAGACTGGAAAGAGAGTTTGGGTTAAACCTTATTTCAACCGCGCCATCGGTTTCTTATAAAGTAATTATGAATTCCGGAGAAGAGGCTGAAGTTGATAATCCATCAAAGCTTCCCGATCAAACTTTAATCGAGCAGATTCAGGAGCCAATGGTTAATATATCTATTCATGTTCCAAACGACTTTGTTGGACCTATGATTCGGTTGTGTGAAGAGCGACGTGGCCAACAACACGAAATTAGATATATCACAGAGGAAAGAGTGCAAGTAATGTATAAGCTTCCTCTAAGTGAAATGGTTTTTGATTTCTATGACAAGCTTAAAGGAATTTCAAAGGGCTACGCCAGTATGGATTATGAGTTTTCTGACTTTGAGAGTTCAGATCTTGTAAAAGTAGATATTTTATTAAATGGCGATAAGGTGGATGCTCTTTCTTTAATTTGCCACAGGTCAAGCTCATTTTACAAAGGGCGAGAACTTACTCAAAAGCTTCAGAAAATTATCAATCGTCAGCAATTTGATGTCGCCATCCAAGCCGCGGTTGGTGCTAAAATTTTAGCAAGAGAAACAGTAAAAGCGCTCCGTAAAAACGTATTGGCCAAGTGTTATGGTGGAGATATTTCGAGAAAAAGAAAACTTCTTGAGAAGCAAAAAGAAGGTAAGAAAAGAATGAAGGTCGTTGGGAATGTTGAACTTCCACAAGAGGCATTCTTGGTGGTCCTTAAGGTTGATGAGTAATGTTAGATAAAGAAATTCAAAATACCTTAGATGAATGCATGAGTCATTATACTGAGGGGACAGAGCTAGATATATTTCATACGGCAAAGCAAGAATTCATTAATCTTACTGGGATGATTAATGAAGAAGATGATGACTACGAACATAGAGTAAACTCATTTCATGACTGGTTTATTTTTCATTACGAGATTCCCGAGCTTAAAAGAGTGACGATTAAAGAGTTTTTACTTAGAAATCCAAAGTCTCTAGAAGTGGAAAAAAGTATTTTAAATAGTGAATACTCAATTTTTGAATTTATAAAAGAAGAAGCGGGAGTTTCTTGGTTTAAAAATATTCTTACCGGTAAAGAGTTTTTTGTCGGCGAGGGACTTGCAAAAGGTACCTTCATAAAAGGGGATATATTTTTGTCTCATTTATTATCATCTGGTGAAGATGTTTTTTTTTCAAGAGGAATCTGTTTAATCCCTCAGGAGTTAAAAAAAGTAATTTCAAAGCAAGTAGAAAAAAATGACCTATTAAATCTTAAAGACTTAAAAGAGAAGTTTTTGTTAAAACTTGAGAAACTGAAAAATAAATCGAAACACTATAGTCACCTTCCTGCAGAGAAAGTATTTATTTTTAATTAGATTCTAGCTGGATATTTTTATTTATCTTTTCTTTTTTTTTTGAAAGAAGAATGTAGGGAATAAAACCTAAAAGATTATTTATTAAAAGCATAATCCAGAATGTATTAAAAAGATTAGCTCCGTTAGTTAGTTGGAAATAACCTAAGATCTTTTCAAATGCGGCGTGGCCAACCCCCATGCCTCCAGGGCTTATTGGTATCGCTGTTATAATCATTCCGACAGGGATAACACTATATAGATCTAGAAATGCGATTGGCTTGTTAAAAAATGGGGACGTAATATGGTAAAAAGCAAGAATACCAAGATTATGTGAGAAAAGGGATATGCCTATACAGGCAAACATTGTTCGTTTTTTTTCGGCCATCATCCAAAAGCACTCGTTTAAATGAATTGTTTTTTTTCCGATAACGGGAATTTTTGAGCATATCTGGCTGAATTTTTCTTGTAATTTTTTTGGTAAAAACATGAGTGCAAAAAAGAAAATAGCACCGAGAAAAAGTAGAAGATTGAAATGAACAATAGTTTCAAGGCCCTGACCTAATGAAGTGAGTCTTTCGTACCTACTTAAACTTATAATTCCCATGAGAATAATTAAGCCCAAAAGCCCATAAATTCTGTCCATTAATACTGTTAGTATCATACCTGTTTTTGAAATTTTTGAGTCAATCTGTTTAATATAAAACATTTTAATCAGATCGCCTGTAACTGCTCCAGGGAGTACTGTGTTAAAAAATAGCCCGATCCAATTAACTCCGGCTAAAAAGATAAAGTTAATTTTTTTTGTGGTTTGGGTTGCAAGTATATTAAACCAACGAAGAGAATTACTAAGGTTTTGGGAGATAATGAGAAAAAGAGTTATCGCCATAGTACCAGGAGTTAAAAGTAGTTTAGATAGAATTTTGGTGTCAATTTTCCCCTGGTAAACAAGGTAGCTAAATAAACCTACTGAAAAAATTATTTTTAATACATTTTTTAGCATCGTGCTAAGCCTTTTTTTTATGTTGTTAATAAATTATAATCGTTCTTATATTTGATGTAAGTAAAGAAAACTTCGCCTAAACTTATATTGTTTTAAATATAGATAGTAAGTTTCAAGGAGAGAATTATGTTAAGAGTGACGATGATAGGAACTGGATATGTCGGACTAGTCTCAGGGACTTGCTTTGCTGAGCTTGGGCATAAGGTAAACTGCGTTGATATTGATCCTAAAAAAATTGATCTTCTAAAAAGTGGTGAGTCTCCCATATTTGAACCAGGCTTGAGTGACTTATTAAAGAGAAACATCCGTTCTGAAAGAATTTCTTTTTCGACGAGTTATGACAGTGTCTCTGGCGCAGATCTTATCTTCCTTGCTGTGGGAACACCTACTGCTGATGATGGCAGTGCTGATTTAAAATATATTTATGAAGCAACAAGAATGGTTGCTAGGGAAATAAAAGAAGGTGCGACTATTGTAGTGAAGTCGACCGTTCCTGTCGGTACTTTTCAAAAAGTTAAAGATATTGCTCTTTCAGAGACAGATGTGAAATTTAAAATTGTCAGTAACCCCGAGTTTCTAAAAGAAGGTGCGGCGATTGAGGATTTCATGAAGCCGGACCGAATTGTTGTTGGAACGGACAATGAAGACGGCTCTAAAGTAATGAGAGATCTTTATAAGCCAATAACGGATAAGGGATTTCCACTTATTGAAATGAGCAACTCTTCTGCAGAGATGTCTAAGTATGCAGCAAACTGTTTCTTAGCGACAAAAATTTCTTTTATTAATGAGATTGCCAACCTATGTGAAAAAGTTGGAGCGAATATTGATGAGGTTAGGGAAGGTATAAAAACTGATCCACGAATCGGAAAGTATTTTTTAAACCCAGGATCTGGTTATGGTGGAAGCTGTTTTCCAAAAGATGTTAAGGCGTTAATTCACTTGGCAAAAGAAAACGATCTTGACTTTAAAATTGTGAAATCAGCTGACAAAGTCAATGATTATCAGCGAAGTCGAATTGTTGATCGAGTGATTGAAATTTTCGGAGATGACCTAAAGGGTAAAAAAATAGCTTTATGGGGTCTGGCATTTAAACCAGAAACAGACGATATTAGAGAAGCCCCAAGTATGTATATTATCGATAGGCTTATAGAAAAAGGAGCCAAGGTCTGTGGTTATGATCCGATTGCGACAGAAAATTATCAGTTATATTTAGACGAAAAAAAATTATCTGATGTAAGTCTAGTAACTAGCAGTATGGAAGCAATTGATGGGGCCGATGCACTGATACTTGTTACTGAGTGGAGAGAGTTTTCAAACCCTGATTTTGCTGAGATTAAGTCCAGGATGAATGGAACTTTAATTTGTGATGGAAGAAATCTTATGAGCAAGTCAAAAGCATTAAAAGAAGGACTCGTCTACTTTGGTATTGGTCGATAAATTCAATGAGTATATCGTTTGAAGGTGCAGTAATTCAGCTTTGTTCAAAGCTTAATTACAAAGAGAATCTTTCAAAGGTTCAAGACTTGATCACAGAGGCTAAAAAAAATGGGGCAAAAAATATATTTTTGCCCGAAGTTTTTTATTCCATGTCCGATGGTTCAAGTCCCACACCATACCTTTTAAGTCCTGGAAATGAGCATGAGAAAAATGTTTTAAATTTGGCAAAAAGAAATAAGGTGAACCTCGTCGGGGGGAGTTGTGCAACCTTAGTTGGTGAAAAGGTTTTAAATCGCTCCTATGTTATTAATCACCATGGTGAGATTGTATTATCATATGACAAGAAAAACTTATTTAGATGTAGTTTTTTAAATAAGAAAAATAAGACACTAGTGGATATCGATGAATCTAGAGTTTATTCAAGTGGAAAAAAAGAAGAGATCTTCTTCGATGATAATGATTGGAATATAGGGTTGAGTGTTTGTTTTGATCTACGATTTAGTGAGCACTTTTTTCAGTTACGAAAAAATGGAGCAAATATCCTTTGTTGCCCGTCAGCGTTTACACAAAAAACAGGAAAGCTTCATTGGCATATTTTAAATCAGGCTCGGGCAATTGAGTCGCAAAGCTTTGTTATTTCAGCGGCTCAAGTGGGGAAAAATAATTTAAATGTTAAAACTTTCGGTCACTCACTTGTCGTTAATCCGATGGGGAAAATATTGGTTGATCTTGGTGGGGAAAAAGAGGGTGTGGGCAATTTTGTTTTACATAAATCTGATATTATTGAGGCTAGATCTCAAATAATAATGGGTAGATGATGAGGCAAAGAATTTTAGCTATTGATGACAATATTGACATAAGAAACTTACTTAGACATGTACTTTCAAAAGACTTTGATCTTGTGATGGAAGACTCTGGTGATACGGGATTAAAAGCGGCGGTTAATTTTAAACCAGATTTAATAATTCTTGATCTTGGGCTTCCTGAGATGGATGGGCTTGAGCTTTGTGAAAGGTTTAGAAAGTTACCGGATCTAGAACATACACCAATAATTATTTTATCTGGGCAGACAGGAGCTGAGATACACGCAAAAGCATATAGCCTGGGGGCGGATAATTATCTGGAAAAGCCCTTTAATGCAGAGGAGCTATTAGCATTAATAAATTCAAAATTTAGAAAAACGATTATTGTTCCCAAGAAAAATGCGGGTCATTTGACCCTTGATTTTAAGAAAAATATTCTTTTATCCCATGGTGAAAAAGTTGATTTGACTCCAAAAGAATTTAAGATTTTATCTTTATTGTGGGAGAAAGTTGGTGAAGTTGTAACGAGAGAAGATATATTATCTTATGTTTGGGAAGGAACGCATGTTTCTCACAGGGTTATTGATAATCATATTACGGCATTAAGAAAGAAAGTTGGAGCCCATTCAATTGTCGTTGAGAGTATTTACGGAGAAGGCTACCAGTTGACAATAAATCTGTCTTAAATACCAAGGCTACCGTAGGATTTTAAATTCTTTTTAAGATTAATATTCAGCTGAAAACTGAGGTACTCCATTAGGTCGTGAAAAAATGAATTTGGGGCCATTGAAAAAGACGGCCATTTTTTTTCGGTCCATTTACTTGAGGCACAGACACTAAGGTAGTTCCTTAAGTTTGAATGAGAGCTTTTTATTAATGATGAATCCTCTAGCTCGCTATTTAATGCAAAACCACCTAAGTCAGCACGGAGAGTTATATTTGGGATTCCATTTAAGTTTTCTCCCGTTATTTGGCACTGGGATAGATCAGGGAAAACTCCAAGTTCTATAAAAAGTTTTCCGATAAAGTATATTAAGAACTTTATCAGTTCATCTTTTTCTAAAGTATTCTTTTCAAGCTCAAAAAGAAAGTTACTAATTACTTTAAAGCTTCCTTTGAACTCGTCAGTGAAAATTTCTTTTTCTGCATAAGATGCTTCTTCTTCAATACATATTTTACTAATTAATTCTAAACCAAAGCACAGGGTTGCATAACGTTTGTAATCAAGTCTTATTGATTGATGAGACCATTTTGGTATCCATTCTCTTGTTTGGATGATGGTGGAATATTTTTTCCCTGGTTGAGAAGTAACTTGGTAAAGGCAGCCGATGTCTAAAATTTTTGACTTCTTGCTTGAAGAGCTTGGTTGAGCACCATAAAAGATTACTGAAATAGTTTTTCCATTTCTCAAAAGCAGGTTTCCAATAATGTGGCGGTCTTGATACAAGTTTTTTCTTATAAGAATACCTTCCATTAGTATTATCTCCCTTTGGTAAAAATACTCTCATCAAGATGTATTTCATGAAAATTATCAGCCTACAAGTAATCTTACGGGCCTTCCCATTTTTTAGGTCCATAAATATTTCAACTAAAGTTTTTTTTTCTAGTTTAACTATTTGATATTCACAGTAAATGTCTTGGGAAGGTGAAATATTCTCTTTTATACTTAAAAAACGTGCTTTTTGGATGCAGTTATCCGGATTAAATAAATAATCCTCCAGGCTTATGAAGTATTGATATTGTAAAAAAAACTTCAAGATATCATCTCTTAGGCCTATGGAGTTTCTTTTTGAAGAGAGCTCATCTCTTTTTAAAAGAAAAACTTCTCCACTTAGTAGATTTTTGAAAAATTCTGGTGTCTGGGTAATGATTAGACTTATTTTATCTTCTCTAACCAATTCTTTGAGCGTTATTTCCTCTGTTTTAGTGTTTCTTTTGATTACGGTTTCTGGAAAAAACAAAACGTTTAATTCCCGCAGCTCGAATAGTGAAATGGAGCCCATTTTAGCTGTGTTGTGATCTTCACTATTCCATAGAAATGGCCTTACAAAGGTTCGTGCAATAAGAATGTCATTTGTTATGAAGCTCTTTTTTCTCATTCTTATATTCTAGGCAAGCTTTAAAACACTCTAGGAGATATAAGTAGCCGAAAAGACAAGGCGGCCTGGAGAGATTTCTTTGAAAATTATACTTATTTTTATTCTACTTATTCTTTGTTAATAAACTCGAATGAACTACGTTTGTATAAAGCCAGAGTGGAGACTAAATCAAGAGGAGATTAAAATATCAGACTCTGAAGTCTTAACTCATCTAAAAGATGTCTTAGGAAAAAAAGCAGGAGACATACTAAAAATTAAGCTCCTAGGAGAAGGAGTAGGGAAAGCTGTCATAAAGAGCATGGGCTTTGATCAGATTGTCCTAGAAGTGTGTGAACTTGAACGTATATCCGAAACAAGAAATATTACTCTCGCCATTGGTGCTTGCAGGCCTTTAATGTCCAAAAGAATCATGGAACACGGAACGACTCTAGGAGTAAAAGAATTTATCTTTTTTAAGTCTTTTTTTAGTGAATCAAGCTATCTGGACTCCAAAGTTTTTAAACCTGCTAATGTCGAAAAATATTTTACGAAAGGCTTGGCCCAAACTGAAAACGTTGTTAATCTGCCTAGCTTTTCAAAAAGAAAATCCATTAAAGAGATTTGCTTACAATCCTACGATCAAAAACTATATTTACACGGACCGGGTGATAAATACCTAAGCCCAAAGACTTCAATGAAGGATAGCCTAATTGTTTTTCTTGGAGGAGAAAGAGGGTGGCATGAAAGTGAGTTACAATACTTTAAGAATAATAGTATTACTGAGGTAGCCATTAGTGAGTCAATTTTAAGAGTTGAGTTTGCAATGCAGGCATTTATGGCGCAGGCGGAGTGGGTGAAAAATGCTCGTTATTAAATATATAAAAAAAGTTTCTCCTTACTTTAAAGGGATGAAGCTTAAAATATTTGGATCAATTTTTTTTGGAGTTGTTCTTGCTGGATTGAAATCACTTCAAGCCTATATAGTTAAGCCTATATTCGATCAAGGTCTTAATCCTGAAAGTGGCATAGATGGAGTAGTAAAAACTTCTTTGATTCTCTTGGGATTAATCATCATAAATTTCCCTGCAAGGTATTATCATTTTTACTGGATTCGTTACGCCACAACTGAAGCGATGTGCCGTTTACGAATCTCTATGTATCGAAAGCTTACTAAAATGCCTGTGGCAAAAATTTCTAATGAGAAAGAAGGAACTTTTGTTTCCAAGTTAATGTTAGATACCGTTATGTTTTCCCAAGGCTTTAGAGGGGTAATTGATTTAATTCGTGAGCCTATAACCGCTTTGTTTTTATTTGGAGTTGCTGTTTATAGAGACTGGCAGCTTACAATGGTTATGGTCGTTGCTGCTCCATTTTTTAATTGGGCGATGAAGAAATCAGGAAAAATGATTAAAGATCGTCAAGTTGAGGTGCAAGAAAATATGGGAGAGCTTACTCATTGCGCTTCGGAGGGCGTTAGTTCACAAAAGTTAACAAAAGCTTTCTCATTAGAAGATTACTCATTAGAAAGATTTAATTCGAAGCAAAAAGAATTTTTTCGATGGCAGATGAAGTCGACTAGAGTTGAGGAATTTACTCACCCTGTAACAGAATTTATTACAGGAATAGCATTTATAAGTATCATTATCTTTGCGCATCATAGGATACAAAGTGACGTAATGACCCCTGGGGATTTTGTTAGTTTTATCACTGCAATTGCTTTACTTATTGAACCAATAAAAAAATACGCGGCGGCATATATTAAGTTTTCTCAAGCAGTTGCTGCTGGAGATAGAGTTTTTTCGATTATTAATGAAAGTGATGAGTTAGACTCTGGGGAGATCCAAAAAGAAACCTTCACAGAAAGTATTGAAGTAAAGAACTTAAACTTTTCATATACTGAAGACCTACAGGTTTTAAATGATGTTTCATTTAAGATAACAAAAGGCCAAAAAGTCGCTTTTGTCGGATTATCGGGGTCAGGCAAGTCCACAATAATGAACTTACTTCTTGGACTTTACCCTATCCAGAAAAATAGTATTTTCATTGATGGGAATAGTTTAGAAGCTGTAAAACTTAAAAGTTTAAGATCATTATTCTCTTTAGTTAGTCAGGACGTATTTTTATTCAACGATACAATTGTTGAAAACCTTAAGTTAGGTAGGGATATTTCTGATGAAAAGTTGAATGAGGCATTGAAAATTTCCAATTCACTAGAGTTCATCAGAGATCTTCCAGACGGTTTAAATACTGTAATTGGTGATAGAGGTTCCAAACTCTCTGGAGGTCAACGACAAAGGCTTACCATTGCCAGAGCTTATCTTTTTGACTCGGATATTTTGTTGCTTGATGAGGCAACTTCCGCGCTAGATAATAAATCAGAAAAAATAGTTCAGCATGCTTTAGCTCAAGTCGGGAAAGGGAAAACAGTGATTGCTGTGGCGCATCGTTTAAGCACGATTCAGGACTTTGATAACATTTTTGTCTTTGACCAGGGTAAAATTATCGAAGCTGGAACTCACGAAGAGTTAATAAGTAAAAAAGGGCAGTATTTTACTCTTTATGAGCTAAGTAAAAAAAGTTAAAACATTTTTAAATATTTAAAGGAATTTCTCATGACATCGGAAAACTTAGGTTCAATGGCAGATCTTGTCAGTCTATGTAAAAGGCGGGGATTTTTATTTCAAAGCTCTGAAGTATATGGCGGTATGGGCGGTTTCTGGGATTATGGGCCTTTGGGTGTAGAGCTTAAGATGAATGTCAAAAATACTTGGTGGAAAGAGATGACGCTGAGGAAAAATATAGTAGGAGTAGATGCTTCGATTATAATGCACCCAAGTGTTTGGGAAGCAAGTGGGCATGTGGACGGTTTTATCGATCCACTTGTTGATTGTAAGCAATGTAAAGCCAGGTTTAGAGCGGATCAAATAGATTTATCTAAAGCGTGTCCTAGCTGTGGGACAAGTGATTCATTTACTGAGCCAAGAGATTTTAATTTAATGTTTAATACTAAAATTGGGCCGGTAGAAGATACGTCATCAGTAGCCTATCTTAGGCCTGAAACAGCACAAGGTATTTTTGTCAACTTTAGCAATGTTCAAGAAACAACAAGAAAGAAACTTCCTTTTGGAATTGCTCAAATAGGCAAAGCCTTTAGAAACGAAATTACTCCGGGTAACTTTATTTTTAGACAAAGAGAGTTTGAGCAAATGGAAATGCAATATTTTGTAAAGCCAGGAACTCAGATGGAGGCCATGGAAGAATGGAAAGAGGCAAGGCTAAACTGGCACCTAAGAAATGGCCTGCGAGCTGATAATTTAAAGTGGGAGCCGCATGGCCCAAATAATTTAGCTCATTATGCGGATGCAGCAACTGATATTGAATATAAATATCCAATGGGTTGGGGAGAGATGGAAGGAATTCACTCAAGAACCGATTTTGATTTAACTCAACATGAAAAGCTGTCGGGGAAAAATATTAAGTATGTTGATCAACAAGATGGAAATAAAAAGTATACTCCATATGTGATAGAGACATCTGTTGGTTTAGATAGAACAATATTAGCGTTGATGTGTGATGCATATCAAAAAGAAAATGCTGGGGATAAAGAAAACGAGCGTGTCGTAATGAAATTTAAACCACACATTGCGCCGATGAAAGCTGCAGTATTACCTCTAATGAAAAAGCCAGCGCTTGAGGAAAAGGCCAATGCACTTTTTGATGATCTTCAAAATCACTTTCATTGTGATTACGATGTTTCTGGTTCCATTGGTAAGAGATATCGCCGACAAGACGAAATTGGTACACCATTTTGTATAACTGTAGATTTTGATACTCTCGAAGATAATGCAGTTACAATTAGAGATCGGGATACAATGAAACAAGACAGAGTAAGTCTTGATAAGGTAAAATCATTCCTGATTGAGCGGCTCTAAGACTTAATTAATTTAATTCTTATTTTTCCAAGGAGAGGAAAATGGTATCACAAAAGTGGGTTTACTTTTTTAGTAAGGACTATACAGAAGGTGATAAAACCAAAAAGAATACCTTGGGCGGAAAGGGAGCGAATTTAGCCGAAATGGCTCTTTTGGGTTTAAATGTACCTCCCGGATTCACCATCTCAACTCCTGCTTGCCTTGAATTTCAAAAAGAAAAAAAACTACCAGAGAATATTAAATCAGAAGTGCAAACTAACCTTGAAAAACTTCAAAAAGTGACAGGGAAAAGATTTGGGGAACTGGAAGCTCCATTGTTGGTCTCGGTAAGATCGGGGGCGCCTGTATCAATGCCTGGGATGATGGATACTGTTCTTAATCTTGGCCTAAATGATGAAGTGGTAACTGCCTTAGCAAAACAGTCTGGTGATGAGCGGTTTGCTTGGGATTCATACCGACGATTTATTCAAATGTATGCCAACGTGGTTTTAGATATGAATACGTCGTTACTTGAAATTCAATTAGAGGATTTAAAAGAGGATTTAGGTGTAAAAGAAGATTATGAAATAGATTCGAATAGTCTAAAAGAATTATGTCAAAACTTTAAAAGAACTGTCCTTGAAGAGACCGGGGTAAAGTTTCCGACTGATCCAATGGATCAACTTTGGAGAGCGGTAGATGCCGTTTTTAAATCTTGGGATAATCCAAGAGCAATCAAATATAGAGAGATAAATAATATTTCTGATGACCTTGGAACTGCCGTGAATGTTCAAAGCATGGTCTTTGGAAACCTTGGGGAGGATTGTGCTACAGGAGTTTGCTTTACAAGAAATCCTTCAAATGGAGACGAAGGTGTTTTTGGTGAGTATCTTATAAATGCTCAGGGTGAAGATGTCGTTGCAGGAATTAGAACACCAGCTCCTTTAAATAAATTCTCTCTTAATGAAATTAATCAAAATGAAACAACGCTAGAAAACTGCATGGAAAGCTCTTACGAAGAGTTGAAAAATATATGTGAACTCTTAGAAAAGCACTATCGTGATATGCAAGACATCGAGTTTACTATCGAGCGAGGAAGACTCTTTTTTCTTCAAACGCGCTCTGCAAAAAGAACGGCCAAAGCTTCATTAAAAGTGGCGATGTCGCTGCTAAACGCTAACGTTATCTCTGAAAAAGAAGCAATTTTAAGAGTAACACCCGAGCAGATTGAAAATTTATTGCATCCAAGTTTAGATCCTAAGTATGTAGATCATGAAATAGCAAAAGGGTTACCAGCATCACCTGGAGCAGTAAGCGGGGTGATTGCCTTATCTGCAGAGGAGGCTATTTCACTAAAAGATAATAACATTGATTGTATCTTAGTTCGCCAAGAGACATCACCCGAAGATATATCAGGAATGGTAGCAGCTAAAGGGATTTTAACTGCAAGAGGTGGAATGACTTCTCATGCGGCAGTTGTGGCCAGGGGAATGGGAAAGACCTGTGTTGCGGGTTGTTCTAGTTTAGTAATTAAAGAAAATGAAAAAAAGATTGTATTGAACGGGCATGAAATTTCTCAAGATGAAAAGATTACGATTGAGGGCGCTAGTGGAAGAATTTTTCTTGGAGAAGTTCCGACGATTGAATCTAGTTTTGATGATGATTTCTCTTCTTTTATGAATATTGTAGATAAGCATAGAGTTCTTAATATTAGGACAAATGCAGATACACCTAAAGATACAAAAACAGCATTGAAGTTTGGCGCAGAAGGTATAGGGCTTTGCAGAACTGAGCATATGTTTTTTGAACCAAAAAGAATTAAAGCTGTTAGAGAGATGATTTTTTCGAAGACGACTGACGAAAGAAAGGCTGCATTAGAGAAGGTTCTTCCTTTTCAAAGAAAAGATTTCTCTGAACTATTTATAACTCTTGATGGAAAGCCTTGTAATATTAGATTACTAGATCCTCCCTTACATGAATTTCTTCCGTCTGAGGACAGTGACTTAGAGAACTTGGCAAAGTCTATGGAAATTTCTCTTTCAGAAATAAAGTCTAGAGTTTCCGCTCTTCATGAATTCAATCCAATGTTAGGCCACAGAGGTTGCCGCTTGGGAATTTCCTATCCTGAAATATATGAAATACAAATTCGTGCCATCGTTGAGGCTGGTTTGGAAGTCTCAAAATCAGGAGTGAGTGTTAATAGCGAAATAATGATCCCACTAATTTCAACGGTAGAGGAATTCAAACTGATTAAAGATTTAGCAGTTGAAGTTATAGACTCCAAAGGGTCTCTCCCGGAAAATATCAAGTTTAAGATTGGTACAATGATTGAGTTACCCAGAGCTGCAATCATTGCAAATCAAATTTCAAAAGAAGCAGATTTTCTAAGCTTTGGGACAAATGATTTGACTCAAACAACCTTCGGACTATCCCGAGATGACAGTGGTAAGTTTTTACCTGCCTATGTTGAAATGGGAATTTTAGAAAACGACCCTTTTGTTTCTTTGGATCCGCAAGGGGTTGGCTTTCTTGTCGAACATGCAACAGTTCATGGAAGAAATAGCAATAAAGAGATTCATATTGGAATTTGCGGAGAACATGGTGGAGATCCAAAGTCGATTGAATTTTGTCATAAAATCGGCCTTGATTATGTTAGTTGTAGTCCATACAGAGTTCCAGTAGCGAGACTGGCCGCAGCTCAAGTTGCGATAAAAAATGATGACTAGACAGCTAGAGAACATAATTGACGACTCTGGTATTTTGGAAAGAGTCGATCTTATTGAGGTGAGCTTTCTCGACTTGGCCTCTGGGAAAATAGAAATTTATTCCTTTGGAGATTTATCAAACAGCTCAGATAGTTTCTTTTTTGATTTAGCAAGTGTGACAAAAATACTTACCAACGGATTGATGGGGTATTTTTATCCTGAAGTAATTAATGAAGAACTTCTTTTATGTCTTGAGCATTCATCAGGCATCCCGGCTTGGGGATTGCTTTCGAAAAGTAACTGGAGAGAGGAGATTGAGTCTTTTGAAGTGACAGAGTCAAACACAATTTACTCTGACTATGGAGCAATTAGAGCAATGCTTTTATTCGAAAAACTAACCAAGAAAAATATATATACTCTTTGTGAAAAAGTTTGGGACGAAAATACTTTTCATTGGTTGAGTGGAAGGGATCTAAGTCGGTATCTTGTTACTGGTGAAAGAAAAGATGGAATAATTCTTGGAGATGTTCACGACCCGAATGCATTCAATGTAAAACAACCGTTAACTCATGCGGGGGTTTTTTCTACATCCAGGGGATTACTTAAAACATTAAAAAAAGTATTTAATAACGAAGATTTTCGTAATTTATTAATTGAGTCGAAAAGAAAAAAACCTAAAAAACGTTTTCACTATGGCTGGGATACTCCTTCGGGTGAGAGTTCTCTTGCCGGAAAAGGTTGTAGTGAACTTACCTTCGGGCACCTTGGATTCACGGGAGCAAGTGTTTGGCTTGATCTTGAAAAAAATAAAGCGATTAGTATACTGTCAAATGCGACAAGAGATGGTTGGTATAAAAAGAAAGAGCTCAATAACGTGAGAAAAGATGTTGGTGCTGCTTTTTGGGGAGCCTAATACTTAGTTATAAAATGGGTGTGCATATGAATTTAGAAAATAGAAAATCCAAAAAAGAGTTAAATGAGTTAAAAGATAATATAAAAAAAGTACTTTTTTTCAGAGTATGCGGAACAGGTATGGGGGCAGCTGCATGCCTAATAAAAGATTATGGACTTGATGTTTTTGGAACAGATAAGGACTACTTTCCGCCAATGTCGGATTACCTTGAACAAAAATCAATAAAGAAAGTTCCTTTTGATAATATAGACTACCAAGAATTTGACCTTATCGTTGTTGGTAATGTTGTCGCGAAATCTTCTCAAGAGGCTAGAGACATAGAAGAAAGTGGTGTCGCATTTTGCAGTTTTCCTGAGTTAATTGGTGAATTTATTTTAAAAGATAAAATTGTTGTCGGTATTTCTGGAACACATGGAAAAACAACAACAACTTATATGCTAATTCAAATGCTTGAAAAACTGGGTGTTAAAACAGGGTATTTACTTGGCGGTGTAATTGATGATCGTCCATCTTCATCATTGGGTGAGAGTGATTACTTTGTCATTGAATCAGATGAGTACGACACCGCTTATTTTGAAAAAACGCCGAAGTTTATTCATTATCATATCAACCATCTTGTCTTAACAAGCTTGGAATATGATCATGCGGATATATACTCTTCTTTAGAAGAGATAAGAAGTGTATTCAAAGAGCTGGTACTGAAGGTCAAAGGCAAGGTTGTCTTTAATGAAAATTTCAAGGCGATAGACTTTATTAGCGATGAAAACTCATATCCATATGGCATAAACTCAAGTGTTGGGCCTGGTCAAATTAAGTTAAAAGATGAAAACGTTATTTTTGAACTCATCGGTGAAGAATTTAGAACAAATGTTTTTGGAGAACATAATATATTAAATCTATCTGCTTCTGTGGTGCTACTTAAAGAACTTGGGTTTAATCTGGAAGAAATTAAAAGATCGTGCACACTAATGAAATTAGTTAAACGAAGACAAGAGTACTTAGGTGAAATCAATGGAGTGAAATACTTTGATGATTTTGCTCATCATCCAACAGCGATGAATTTAACAATTGATTCATTTAAAAAAAAGTTTCCGGGTAATTTAATATCAATTGTCTTTGAACCGGCTTCTTCAACTGCTAGAAGTGATGTGTTTGAAGATGATTTTATTGATGCACTTAAAAAATCAGATAGAGTATTTATAGTAAAACCACAAAGGAAAACTTCTGCTATTGGAGCAGGAAATCTCAATATTCAAAAAATGATGACAATGATCGAGGAAAATTCAACTTGTGCATTCACAGGAGAAATTGGTGATTTGGAAAAATTCATAAAGGAAACAAAAGAGGGATTAGTTATCTTTATGAGCAATGGGAAACTATTGGGAATAAAAGAGAAGATGTTTTAATGAAAATATTTTGGCTGATCTTTTTACTGTACGGAGTCTCTACCTTCGCAAATGAAATTGAAAATTACCTTAAAGTGCATTCTAAATTTCGAAGAGAAGTTTGCTCAAGAGGTACGACGAGAAAATATTTTGACCTTTTATCTCTCACACGGAAAACAGGTAACTATGTCCCAATCAATGAAGGAAAATTAAATTCATTTGTTGTTCAAAAAAATCTTATTCTTTTAAGAGAAAAAAAAGCATGGATTACAGATATAGAGAAGGAAGTCTCAAATAAAAGACTTAATGATTTAAGAAAAGAGGTTTCCGAATTGATCCTTGAGTTAGATGGAGCTGTTGATATTAAGCAGGCGTATTGGAATGAGAAAGATTTAGGTCTTCGGAAAAAGCTTTCTGATAAATCAAAAAGGAAGGTACTGGAATTCGAGTCAAGATTAGAGATTTTTTTGGATAATTTATTTCTACTTCAAACTTTTAATTACCCGATAGACCATTTAAAAATGAGAGGTAGTTACGATTCCTTGAAAATAAGAAAGGATATTTTGGGCACCAATCTCGCACAGGATTTATTTTTTAAACGAAAAATTTATGAGGACGGAGCTCCTCATCCAAGCTGGAGAGGTACTGATAAGTCCATTAGAACTCTTTTAAATACAATTAAAATAAAGTTAAAGGAGAAAAGGGGTTTAAACCAGTTCATATCTGAGGCTCTTCGCTATGATTTGAATTGGCTTTTAGACCGAATTGAAAAGTACTTGTCCTATGATGCGAGTTTGATTAAACGAAAGCTTTATCGATGGGAAAGAAAAGTTGAGGATCAAATCGATTTTTACAATCAATTACTCTCTGGAAAATTAAAACTTAAAGGAAGTGTTGTGGGGGTTGATGATTTTATTCAAGATAACCTCGGTGCAAAATCACGCTTGGAAGATTTTATTTATGACAAGCAAGCACAAACTTATGAGTTTTGGACAAAGCAATCAGAAGAGATGAGACAATTATTTGTAAGTGAAACAATTATTTTAAATGAAGTTGGGGGAACTCCAGACCCTGGTGATATGGAGAAAGAAGAAGTACTAAAAGTTGTTCATAAGCGGTCTCGCTTGAAGTTTTACTCAAGCCTTGGGGGAACCAAAGAGTTATCATTAAAGCTTAAGGCATTAAAAATTTCAACGAAAGGAATGAAGTGGCTTAATACTTTATTTAAAAAAGGGGAGTTCTCCTTTACCTATTATTTCATCCCCGGGGTTAGGCATATTTTTTGTCCCGATATGAGTGATAAAGCAAAAAAAATACGTGAGATAGCATTAAAAAAGGCACTTCAATTAAAGAAAATAAACTTTAATCTCCCAAGTGTTCCTGTTCGTTACTTCAGTCGACAATCAATGCTTGGAAGAATTGATATGTCTAAATTATGGGTGAATTTTTCAGCATTACCGGAGGAGCCAGGACCCCAAATGACCTCTGAGCAAATAGAGGTCGTTTTAAAAAATAAGAGTCTGTACTTATATAGTTTTACAAGCTCCGAAAATAAATATTTTGACGTATTTCTTAGTGGGGACATATATTTTGTGAAAAATAATCTTAAAGGTAGCTTCTATCATTATAGAAATCCTAATTTTTTCAAATATTTTATTGAAAAATAGGGCGCTGTTTATTGTCTCTTGTTTTTAAGAAGTGTAATATTTGGACACTTAAATTTACTTAGAGGCTTGCTATGTTAAAAGATTATATATTCACTTCCGAATCTGTTACAGAGGGACATCCAGATAAAATCGCGGATCAAGTTTCTGATGCTGTTTTAGACTCTTTTTTATCCCAGGATTCTAAGTCAAGAGTTGCTTGCGAAACGGTGATCACAACTGGCCTTGTTGTTCTCGCAGGTGAGGTAACGACGAAAGCTCAGGTTGACATTCAAGAGGTAGTACGTAAAAAAATTAAAGATATTGGTTATGATCATAGTGATAAAGGGTTTGATTGCAACACTTGCTCAGTGATGGTTTCTTTGGATAAGCAGTCTCCGGATATCGCCCAGGGTGTAAATGAGGGAGAAGGAACATTTGTAGAGCAGGGGGCAGGGGACCAAGGGTTGATGTTTGGCTACGCGATCAATGAAACTGATTCCTATATGCCATTAACAATTGATTTGTCTCACAAGCTTAGTGCAAAACTATCCGAGGTTCGAAAAAATGGTACATTGCCAGAGTTAAGAGCCGATGGAAAAACTCAAGTATCCGCCGAGTACGAAAATGGTCTCTTGAAAAGAATCGACGCCATTGTTGTGTCAAGTCAGCACTCAGAAAAAATGTCACTAAATGATGTTCAAGAGGGGATTAGAGCAGAAGTTATTGATAAGGTCGTTCCTCATAGCCTAATTGATGAGAAAACAAAGTTTTTTATCAATCCAACAGGTAAGTTTGTTATTGGTGGCCCAATGGGTGACTGCGGGTTAACCGGTCGAAAAATTATTGTTGATACCTACGGCGGTCATGGAGCACATGGCGGAGGTGCTTTTAGTGGTAAAGATCCATCAAAGGTGGACCGCTCAGCTGCTTATGCTGCCAGACATGTTGCAAAGCATATTGTTGCAGCGGGACTCGCTGACAGAGCTTTAGTTCAAGTAGCTTATGCTATAGGTGTTGCAGAGCCGGTTTCTTTTCTTGTCGATACATTTGGGACAGAAAAGGTGGACAATAAAAAAATCAATCAAGCTGTAAATGAACTTTTTGATATGAAGCCTGCCTCAATTATAGAGAGACTTGATCTTTTAAGGCCTATTTATGGCCCAAGTGCTGCTTATGGACACTTTGGAAGAGAGCTTCCAGGCTTTACTTGGGAGTCTCTTGAGCTTGTAGATAAACTGAAAGGTCTGTGCCTCTAGGTGGATATTCTAATATTTTTTATGCGGTATATTCCTTTTTGGGCCGTACCTCTAATGCTTATTTCAGTACAGTTTGCATATATTTATTGGTTAAAGTCGATTAAGACGATGGCGGTATTCTTTTTTTGTGTAATCTTATTCTGTCTATTTTTTAATATTCTTTATATATATAAAGGCGGGGGGGAAAATATCGCTCAAATGATGCATAACTGGCTCTATTAGTGAATTTTTTTCTCAAATAAATATTGTTTAACCATGCCTTTAAATTACTGTTTTTCCAGTAATAAATAATTTTTTTTTGGTCAATTTTTTCCGGTTGGCTGTTTTTCCTGACAAAATTTTCCCTAAATGTTATTATTTTAGGCAAGGCTCACAGGATGTGAACTTGTAGATAAACAGGAAGTTTAATTTGGTAAATAAAAAGGTCATTCTTTTATTTTTCCTCTCTCTCTTAATAATCAATGGAGAGTCTCTTTCTTCTGTAGTCACCAAAAGATCCACCATTAAATTAACCAAGCCTGGTGTCATAAATTGCGAAAAAGTAAATGACTTAATAATAGAGTGTGATAGCTCATCAGAAATTAATTTCACTAATAAAGAGAAAATTTCTCCAATAAAGTCAATTTCATTCGTTAGTAAGAATAAATTAAATATTTTCTTGGAAGACAGTGGATGGGAGTTTTTTAGTTTTTCAAAACCAGGGAAAACTAAAGAATATGTCTTAGATTTTTGGAAAAAATCAAATAAAAAGACTCCAAAGGTTAAAGTCGTAAAAGATGTAGTTAAAAATAAGGTCTCCGGTGGTAAAAAATCAAAGAACAAGAGAATTAAACGAAACAAAAAAGAAAAATTAATAACAAAATCAGAGAAAGAAAAAAACCTAGATTTCAGATATGGCTCAGTTTTTATATGGCCTTACAAAGCAGTTAAGCCATTTATTAATATGGAGTTTGATTATAAAAGAAAAACCCCAGATCAATTGATAAAAATTAAAGATAGAGACGTAGAAAAAAACGACGAAGAAGCTCATTTGCAATTGACTTACAATCTCTTTAAAAAGATGAAGTGGGGGTTGATGTATAAGTCTATTGATCTCTTTAACCAAAAGTATCCCAAATCTAAAAATCAGGATTTTAATGAATTTTTAAAACTAAACTCATTATTAAAAGAGCGTTACATCAATGGTAATACATCTCCCACAAAAGAATTAATCTCCCGACTCAAGCTCTATACAGAGACCTCTGATAATGATCATTTTAATTTGGCTATCACACAATACCTTTTAGCTCATTATGTCGAAACTAAAAATGTATCTATGATTCTCGAAGTAGCAACAAATTTGTATGTATTGGCCCGTGATAACTATTACCCGGAAATATTAAGTAAAAGTTTAGAGTATATCTTGGCAAGCCTTGCAGAGAAAGGTGATATTGAAAAAATAGATAAACTCCTTACTGATAAAGACGTGCAAAAGTTTTTACCAAATTTAAGAGTAAAAGAATTTAAAACATATGCATTGCTAGAAAAAAATAAGTCTGAACGAATCGTTCTAAGTGAGAAAAATAAAAAGTCAAAGAGGTTGGGCGATTTGCCAAAGTCTTTATTGTTCAATCTTGCAGAAGCCTATTTCAGAGAAGCTAATTATAAAAAATCAATTAAATTATTTGATAAGTTTATTGCGAAGTTTTCTGAAGATAATTATTCATCAAAGGCTAGACTTAGATTAGCTCTTGCTTATGATCTTTTAGGAAGGGACATATCATTAGTTCAGAAACTTTATAAAAATGCAATTGACCGTTCTTCAAATATCGAAGATAGATATGAGGCAGCAATCCGATTGGTTGGAGTTAACTACTTGAGGTCAACGAAGAAAATGAGCTCAATTGATGCTGTGACTTTCCTTGAGGTACCTAAAGAATTAAAAGATAAAAACATGTCCGTGAATTTAAAAAAAATCTTATGGCTAACGAGGTTGAGAAGTTTTATTGTGGGACAGAAATATAATCTCGCCTTTGATTATTATAATAATATCCCGCTTGAGAGTATTAAGATTGAAGATAGGAATATCTTTTTTGGTGACTTTAGTGAAGTTATACTAGGGAAAATGTATGAGAGTTTTAATCAAAAAAATTATTCAGATGTTGTTAAAACATTCTCTTTACTCGAGGATCGAAAAAACTATTTTGTACCAAAAAGGGCTGGGCATTCTTATATTGAATCAGCAAGCTACTTATCTTTAGGCGTTCAGAAATCATCAAGTGAATCATTGAAAAAAGCTAAAGAGATAGACTCTGGTAATGATGTTTATCCTTCGTGGGTAACAAGAAATATATTAAAAGAGTTAAGGGACACAATTCAAATTGTTCGATTTGAATTGAGCTTAAAAAATGATAACTACCAAAATAGTTTGAAAGAGCTTAATTTAATAAAAGATAAAAAATTAAAAAAACAATTGGAGCTTGAGTTAAATTTTAGGCATAAGAGATACACTGATTATATAAAAAAAGCGGAAGCCTTCATTTTAAATGACTATAATAAAAAGTTAACTATTAAACAACAAAGCTCATTTGTAACAAATTATAGTTTTGCCTTAATGATGAAAGGTGAGTTCACGAAAACAAAAAAAGTACTCTTGGCATCTTTTGAAAATAAATTATTTTCAAAAAATAAAAGTGATAATCTAGAGTATGTTCTTTTGAATTTAGTAGAGTTTTATTCATCACCAAAATATTCAGATAGTGACTTTACTACGTTACTTAGTATGTATAATCAAAGTTTTCCGAATGGTGAGTGGAGGTCTAAAGTTGATTTTATTTCCGCAAAAAGAAGCATTTCAAAGGGAGATGATGATTTAGGAATAAAAAATTTACAGAAAGTTATTAATAACAAAGGTACAAAAAACTATCTTAAGGAGTTAGCAAAGAGTGAATTAGCACTCATGAAAATAAAACAAAAAACCATATAGTTTCTTCTCAAGGAATGAGATTGATGACAGGAGGTCAAATGGAAGCTGTGAACGTAAACTTGTTCGGGCAAGATCCCAAAATTCAAAAGGCTGTTTCGACAGCTAAAAATGTCTCGGTGACTAAGGCACCTGTGTTAATCTCAGGTGAAGCAGGTGTTGGTAAAAGAACACTTGCAAGCTTTATTCATCAGAAATCAAATAGAGAGTCAGGACCTCTTGAGTTTGTAGAATGCTCAGGCGACTCTGTAGAAGTGGAGAACAAGATTCTTGGATACAGAGATGAAGAGACTGGATCATTTAATAAAGGAGTGCTTGAAAGAGCAAATGGAGGTACCGTCGTTTTATGTAATGTTGACGGACTCGATGAAACTTTTCAAAAAAGACTTCATGGTATCTTTTTAGAGCTTGATGATTACGATATTGATTTAAGAATTGTATCGACGACTACGAAAAATCTATCCAAATTAGTTGGAGCCGGTAGGTTCTACAGAGGTTTGTATAATGTCATTTCGTCAAATTCAATAAACTTGATTCCTTTAAGAGAAAGACAAGATGACCTCTTGATGCTTGCTC